>Ga0247839_1001970_pt1 | contig 31970 bp, 22 predicted proteins | sample LaCruzMarch2015__6_FD_192405 | JGI IMG/M metagenome (GOLD analysis project Ga0247839, IMG submission 192405) | Freshwater microbial communities from meromictic Lake La Cruz, Castile-La Mancha, Spain - LaCruzMarch2015_16m | ecosystem: Environmental > Aquatic > Freshwater > Lake | place: Spain... | reverse complement strand
CATAGCCTTACCGCACTGCACGTCCAGCGCCTCCTCGCGCAGCATCTCCAATACGCATGGCAGGTCCAGACGATAGCCTGGATATAGCACAGGAATTGAATACCGGAGTTCTACAGAATCTCTGCAAAGCCTTATGGACACAAAGCGCAAAAGGCGACGATACGCGGGACTGGTGACCCCTTACACTGGAGGGATAGTCTCTGTGCCATCCCACTTCCGCAGCGCAAAGAGCCCCTGTCCCCCTCAACAACCCTTTGCGCCTGAAGCTTGGGCGCCGACAGAGCACCGCCCTCCAGCGGAACGACGGGTGTGACGCCCATCGCGCGAACGGCGCGGCAGCGCCAGGTCCCGGGGAGCGCGCCCGCCCCCCGGGTGCAGCAGCGCGCGCCCCACGGGCTGATTTGAATAATGCGGCTGCAGGCCGGGTGATTTATCGAGGGCGTATCACACCAGTCTGCCAGGTGAAAGGGGCCTGCTCCTTGCTCGAAGCAAGGTAATCCGTCGTCGCCACCGACCTCTCCCCGTCTCCAACCTCTCGTTTCCCCACCGCTTGGTCCCAGTCTGTCCTGTCAGCCAATTTTTCGCCTGAAAAACTGGCACCATCCCCTGCACCCTTTTCCCTGCAAGCGTGGCGTGAACGCTGAAAAGCAAAGGCGCTACGGTCTAAGAACCGAGATCTTTCCGGTGACGGGGTTAATTTGGACGGTTGCGAAATTGGCGGGTTTGATCCCATCGGGTTTCGGTTCGTTTTCGTGGTGGATTGTGAGAAACCAGTTTCCAGGTGGAACATTGTTGCCGGATGTGACAGTGCCGTTGGGCCGAATCGTAAAAGATTTGTAGCGCACATCCGCAGAAGCGAATGCCCCGACGCTCGCGGTGGGCGTGATTTCCGCGCCCAAGCCGCTTGTGGAGTTTTGAAGCAAGGGCGAAACCGCGCTGTTCTCCGAGATGATCACCCGGTGCGGAAAAAAGAGTGGTCGGGTGACCGGGGTGGCATTGACACCATCCATGAGGAACAGTTGTAGCCCGCGCCAGACCGTGGGACTTCCCGAGGTCTGGTCGAAGTCGGGCAATTTGTAGAGTCGCACTTCCACCGGAAGATTGCGGGCCACTGCCGTCTGGCGCGCCAACGCGATCTGGTCGCCCAAGCGCTGGGCGGCGCTGGCGAGTTTGGTGGATCGGGAGACGCTATCGAGTCCCGCAGTAGCCAGCATTGCCAAAACGGCAATGATCGCGATCACCACCAGCAATTCCAGAAGCGAAAACGCGGAGGGTTTAGACTCCACAAAAAACGGCCGATTAGGATGCATCATCGGTGGACATTGAGATGTCAGGGGTTGAATTGCCTCTCTCCGAGGATGCGGAATTTGTAAAAATTTGGCAGGGCATCTGCCCCGCTCGGCGGCAGGCTGATCATGCTGGCGTAGTCGGACAGATCAGGATCTCGCGGATTCACATAGCGTTCGATGGTGGTGGACCCTCGATAGGTGGAAATGACTTTATCCTGCGCTTCTGTCCAAATCGCGGCATCGCTGTTTGGCCTTTTTTTCAAGACCTCCACGCGGTAGTGAACCGTGTAGGTGTTCGACTTGGTCGTCAGCTTGGGGTAGATTCGGGCGTAGGGTCGCTCTTTGCTGTTATCGCCAGTCAGAGTATTGGTGGACCAGAATGTGCCATCGTTCACCGCCGCCCAGGTGGAGCCCGCAGGCACCAGCGGAATCGAGCAAATCTCAGCAGCCGAGCGAAAGAGGTCGTTAGCGGCAAATCGGGCCTCGAAGCCTTGCAGGGTGGCGGGGAGATTGAGGGGGAAGCGGCTGTTGTTGGTGGCTGTGCTAGTAAGATCCCCAGTTTTTCTTGTTCTTAATGACCCTAGGCTGCTTCTTATAGCCAACATCCATTCAGTATGAAGGGCCGCCTGCACTGCAGTGCTTCGCTCGATATAGGTGAAGGGCAGAATCTGATAGTTCATGTTGACACGACCGGCCGTGGAGAGGGGTTCGCTGATCGCATAGGGTTCGACAACAGGCATGTTGAAAAGATCAAGAAGCAAATAATCCGGCGGAGTGCTCGCCCCGGGATGGTCTGCAGTGGTTAAAGCCCTGGGTCGGAAAAGCAGTGTCTGCCAAGGCCGATTGGCGATCACACCTGTGGGCAGCGAGCCGAGAATACCTGCCGAGGGAACCAAGCGATTGGGCGAATATAGCCCCGGACCTACATTGGTAGCCTGACTTCCCTGCGCTAAGTAGGGCACGGTTCCTAATCTATTTCCCTCATCGGAAAATCCAATGTAGGGACCATCCGCAGCCTCGCCATACCCATTGTCGAAATCACTAGAAGCGGTGAGACTCGGGATAATCATATCTCCGTTGACCCAAGGCACTCGACCTGCATTGGTTTGTGAAAAAAAGTTTGTGGATGCTGGCGAATAATACCCATTGGAGAGAATTGTGGACCCTTCGTAGAGATAGCCGACAGCCTGCGCAAAGCTATGTGCCTTCGTTTGTGAATTCAGGTTTGTGTTTGTATAATTTGGATGGTTGGTGAAATAGGCAGCTCCATTAAGCGGATTTGAACCCGGAGCTACCATGCGAAAGTCCCCAGAGGCGATCTGAACGCTTCGAACAACATCATTTGTCCGGATAAGATTATTTCCGTTATTTGCGTCTCTTGTAGATGTGTTTAACCATGCTTGGTGACCGTTATATGCGGTATTGATATTGGATGTCGGAAGCGGCAACCCTCCAACATCCGGCAAATAGATATTGTTGATTGTTTGAATTTCATTTGTTCCGTAAAATGTTCTTATTGTTATATTACCACCCACCAAATTAAAGAGTGCCGGAGAATTGGTTGAAAACTCTGGGGAAGTTGTATTGGTGGCACCTCCAGATAATGACGAGATGCTCCTTCGACCTCCATATACTCGAGGGTCAAGACGAGGTCCCTTACTTGTGTAAGTTGCATTATCAGAGGAAAAAATATTCGTCATACTCGCAGCATTTGTTCCCCATTGAAAACCTCCCCCCGAGGTTAAGCCACTCACTTCGATTCTGAAATCCGGCACAAGCGGGTCGATTTTGGGAAAACCATGGGCGGGAATGAAAGTTTCCAAGACCAAGCGTGCACACAAAAGCGCATTTCCCGAAACCGAAGTGATATCATACCAAAAAATCAGGCCAACCTTCGTGACATTCAGAAAACGCCCAAAACCGCGTGTTCCATTTATTCCAACCGTTGGAACAACAAAACCATCGGTGCTATAATAGTTTATTGAGCTTGCTCCTCTTGAAGTATCCTGCAGATTGATACACCGAATGTAGTCGAAAATTTCTGTGGCGATCTGCTCGGACTCGCCAGTCGCAATTGAGTTATATTTTCCTAATATTCCCTCAGCCCCCCCAAAGCCAGGGACCGATTGTGTCGTCATCCGCCGAAAGTAGCCCATGAGGGCTTGGTTGCGGGAGAGATTGTAATCCCCAGTCGGGTTGTAGGGATCAGTCCGCTGGAAGTAGTAGCTGTATGACCCCACGGTGCCAGAAAAGGCAATTAGTCGGTCGTAAGGAGTTTGCTTGGCTGGGTTCGTATGCAATGGCCAACTCAGAAGGCGCGGAGTGTTGAAGAGGGTGACATCGGGAGCGCGACTGGAGGCGGTTAGAAAAAAACGCCCCTGCTCCAAGTCTGCTGGCGTAAAGGGATTTGTTCCGTTTGCGCTACGGTTCGTGGCAAAGAATAGTTCATCCACATTCGCGTAGAGTCGCGCCCCATCATCAAGCAGTTTGCTGGCATTGGTATTCGTTGCCCCAGAAATGATGGTGCTTCCCCATCGTGATCCCCCGCCCTGGTAGGTGATGCGCGGGGCAATGTCCATAATGTCATTGGTGGAGAGATTTGTAAAAATAGTCGAGAGCGAGACGGTTGATGGATGGCCTGGAAAGCGTTGGTATTCTCCCGCCCAAGGTTGGCTGATGGCGAGATTCACATCCTGCCGGGAGCCAATGATCGGCGTGTCCCAGTAATTGGCTGGCATCGTGGTGGCAGCAGGGGTCGTCACATCGAAACTTGAGTTCGTGTAACCCCACGGCGCTCCGGAGGCGGTGTTGATATTGATCTTGGAGGTGTCGTCATCGGTCCAGAAAGCGATGCGGCCGACGATCGGGTTGGCGGTGGTGGCGCCGGGCACGGTCACCGAGTTGCCGGTGCCGCCTGCGGGGGCGGCGAGGGTGCCGTCCTCCAGCAAATACAGCCATGTCACGGGCATGGGTGCGGGCTGGAGCGGAGTGGTGTTGGGGGCGCTGGTGATGGCGAATCCTTGGACGGTGTTGGCGGCGCGGGGATCGAGGATCGGGTAGTTGGTGCGCGCGGTGGGCCCGCTGCCGGAGACGACTGGGGCATTCAGGTCGGTATAAAGCGCGGTGTTGTTGTTCCATCCGGTGAGGGTGGTGTCGCCTGAGGGGAAGGCATTAGCCACCATCTCGGGAGAGGAATAGAGTTTATAAATCGAAACAAGATTGGGGCCGGTGGCGCTGTAGGTGCGGATGGCTCCGGGCTGGGAGGCCCAAGCGAGCGTGGGGTCGGATTTAGTGGCGGCCGAGATTTGGGCCATGACGACATTGATGGCGTATTCGGCAAGGTTGCGGGTGAGCGTGCTGCCTCGGTAGGCGGAGGAGTTTGCGCGATCGGACTCCACGCGGTTGAGGAGGCCGATGGCAAGAGCGGTTAGCAAGACAATGCAGCTCAGGACGATGACAAGGGCAGCCCCTTCCACCGAGTTGAACTTGGGAGGCCGCGGGCGGGTTGGTGTGTGCGGAGTGGACATGGGGAGGTTGCTCAAGGACTCCAGCGGCTGCCGCGAAGCGGCACGGTGGTGGTGAACACGCGATAGGGAATGCTTTTACTGGAAAGCCCCCGTTCCAGTGTGGCGAGGTCGCTCTCGTAGGAAGAGGCAGTAGCAAAAAGGGTGGAGAGATCGGGGATGCCCAAGGCGGTTGCTGCCGAAGCTGCTGAGGAAGAGTCGCCTAAAAGCCGGTTGGCAGCGGCCTCTTCGATCGCCACCATGGTGACATCCACCAAGGGCGGGAGTTGGTGCATTTGGGCAGGCTGTTGGTTGCCGGTCCATGTTGTGAGAGAATCCCAGCCGTAGTTGGTGGCACTTTTGGAAAAGACGCCCTCCTCCGAGGATTGCACCCGGACGACAAACGCTATGACATTTTCTGCCAAGGGATGGAGAGCGTTGGTGGGAGAAATCCAACCCGCATTCGTGATGCGACCCAAGTTGGGGTCCACCATCAAGCTCTCCGAGGAAGGCAACCACTCATAAAGACGGAAACGGGGGCGGTTCGGCAAGCCCGCGACATCCGGTTTGCTCGGGTCGTTTCCGAAAGCCACAAATAAACCACAGGGGTTGAGGCTGCCTGGAGGATTCGCGGTGCTGGTGTTAGTAAAATAGCCGAGTGGAGCCTGAAAAAACGCGGCATGCCCGACAGGTTCGAGCCCACTTTGTATTGTGAAAGAACTATTTGTAATAAGGAAATGGAGATCGGATTGGCGACCATAAAGCGCAGGCGTGAAGTTGGTATTTGTTCCACGAGGTTTACGATCGCTGTCGAAATAATCCCAGTAGGTGTTGAGCGTGGCGAGGCTGAGCGTGCGATTCACCGCCTCGAAGCCGGTGCGGGCGCTCTGGAAGGCATTGACTTTTGCGCTGGAGGTTTGGATGCCACCCGCCATTTGACGGATCGCCATCGATATCAGCCCCAGCAACATCGCTAAGACCGCACAGGCCACCATCAACTCGACGAGACTGAATGCAGAGGGGGACTCGTTGCCTCGAATCGTAGCGCGCAGCTTGGGTCCTGCAAAAGATTGCAGCGGGCTTACTTTCATTGAGCCGTATTGAGGATGAGCTGGCTATGAACTGTCCTGTTTTTGGCATCCGCAAAATGTTGCACATTCATCGAGAGCAGCCGAGCGATCCCAGTGTCGGAAGTGATCAAGGATGGCGGGGCGGAAATGGCGGTGGTGGCCACAAAAATCGTGCTCGCATTGCTGGAGGATTGCCGAATACCCTCATCATCAAAGTAAAAGGTCTGGTTTTGGAATTCCGCAGAGAGGTTCGCATAAGGCACTCGCAGGGCCTCGCCTGCAACTTTTCTCACAATTTCCCCCCGCACGGTTTCATCCATGGAATCGCGCAGGCTTTTCATGCCGGTGGCGACCAAACCAATTATCGGAACCATGGCAAAAGCCACGATTCCCAGCGAGATCGTGATTTCGATGAGGCTGAATGCGGATCGGCGGTCGATCCCGCGGGATTGCGGATCGATGCATCTACCGACTTTGGAAAATCCCGAGTCGTGAGGGGAGAAGGCCATTGGCATCTCGTTTAGAAACATATTTTCCCGGGGCTGCGGAGCACGGAAATTAGACTGCCCGGCGAGGAGTTGACGCCTGTGCCGGAATCGAAGGTTTTGTGCGCGACCGTAGAACCAGAAAAACGAGGAGAGATGCGATCCCCAGTGCCCAGGTGGAGGGCTCCGGGATTGCGGCCACTTGGAGTTCAAGCTGAGAGCCATTGATGACGAAGCCGCCAGTGTTTCCCTCATCTAAGCCCGTGTAGGTGAAATCCCCGATGGAGAAGTCCGTCGTTCCCGACCAGTCCACCAACTTGAAGGTTCCTGTTTGCACACTACCGAGGAAGTCGAACCGGAACACGGTGCCCGCCGAGGCATCCTTGAGGAAATTGCCGGTGATGTTCAACTGATCTGCCGTATTGCCCGAGCCGAGTTCGAATTTCCAATCCGTTCCGTCTCCGGCGAGCAAGGCGCCGACCCAGGTGGTGTTCGCCGCGATGTTGAGGACGCCGATGCTGGTGCCGGGGGCTAAAATGCCACGCACCGTGGTGGCTCCGCCGAGCGTTCCCGTCCCGCCCAGGGTGGCGCCAGCATCCACGCTCACAGCACCGGAGGCGGAGGATTGATGGCCATTGATGATGAGCGTGCCGGCTGTGACCAATGTCTCGCCGGTGTAGGTGTTGTTCGCCGAGAGCAGGAGCGTGCCTGTGCCGGTCTTGTTGATGCCGCCGCCTGCGCCGGAAAGCACGCCGGAGAACTCCCCATCCACATTGCTCGAGGAGGTGCCATCGGCGACTTGGATCGTGCGGGTCGCGCTTCCAAGGCCCAAGGGATTCACATAGGTCAGCGTGTGGGTCGAATCCGCTGCGCCCAGCATGAAAGTTTGGCCGACTTGAATGAAGCTCGTTGCTCCCCATGTGAGTCCAGCCCCTGCTCCTCCGATATTCACGGAACGGTCGGTCCCATAGGCCGCAAAGCCGCCGCCTGTCCCCCCTGATAGCCACCGGAAGTTGTTGTTCCCGGTTGCTAGGCTTCTCGTGAAGTTTCCGGCCCCCAGTCCCAGCACGCCACCGCTGAGAGAGATCTCACCGACTGTCATGGCATTCGCAGAGTTTAATACCAGCGCCCCCCCTTGAATCGTGGTTCCTCCGGTGTAGCTGTTGCTTCCCGAGAGAATCAAAGTGCCCGTGCCTTGCTTCTGGATTCCAGAGGCAAATGTGTTTCCCACCGCGTTGTTGGTGATATTCGACTGGATTTCCGTCGTGCCTGAGCCCCCAATGACGCGCGTTCTCAAGGCTTCCGTATCTGCGAGATAAAAATTGGCGTTGTTGAAGACGAGCGATTTTCCTGTGCCAGTGATATTGTTTATGAGGGAACCGCTGCTACCGCCGATCGTTGCCAAACTCGCGATCGTAATGGTGTTGGATCCTGCGAAGGTGGCATTCGTATCAAGCGTATGGTTGCCCGTATTGATTGTCCGATCCGCTCCATGGGCTTCCAAAGTGCCGCTTTGAGTGAGGCGGATAGCACTCAGGCCGCCGCTGGCCAGATCATTGTTGATCATGGCCCGCCCGCTCAGCGTTGTGCGCGCCGTCGAAGACAGATTCCCGCTGATCAGAAGCCCGCCCGTGGTGGAGATGGTGAGGTTTCCAGAGGCATTGGTCGTGTCCGTGAATTCCCACGCCCCACTACCGCCGAAAGTGACCGAGGTGTTGCCCCCGCCCTGCGTCAATCCATTGACTCGACCTCCCCTCCCTGTCCCTGTGAAGGAGACGATGCGGCTCTGGTTTCCACTGTTGACGCCTCCAGCAAAATCCAAAAACACATCCGTTCCATTGTTGGTCAAGGCGGCGTTGGACAACGCTGGCGTGAGATTCACTGCCACATTAAAAGTCTGGGTCACATTGCCTGTGGTGTTGGCATTGACGATCAAAGCATTTGCCGCACCGCTCAGAGTCAGGCTCCCTCCCCCGGCGTTAAAAGTGTAGGAACCTGCATCTGTGTTGAACCCGATATTGTTTAATGAAATTGCCGTTCCATTCATCGACACGGTCGAATTGGAAACTGTGGCGTTAAAAGTGGCGGTGTGGCCCGCCGCCGGAAAAGCCGCCGTCCAGTTGTTGCTATTGTTCCAGGAATCGTTGGATCCATTGCCGGTCCACGCACCGCTGAGGGCTTGGGCCGTGTTAACTGTGAATGACGAGGCCATGATAGCCGTGAGGATGCCAAGTGTAGTCTTTGTTTTTTTCATTCGTTCTTGAGGTTGGGGTGGGTGGAAGAGGAAAGGTGAAAGGGGCGGGCTATTCATTGGAGGCCAGTTGTTTCATTTGGGAACGCGAGACGGTTGGGTTAGCAACGATTGAATGTCCACCACGGATTGCCGAATCTCAAGTTTGGGGGAAACTCCCACTTTCCAAAACGCCTCGGGAGCCTTTTGTAGCCTGTCGCCCATCAATCGGAGCGCGGCCCGGGCCAGATCGTCCGGGCAAAGATCCACGGTCGTAAGAGCTGGTTCGCCGAGGTCGTGCAATGCGCGGCAACTTATTCCAATCAAACTGAGATCTTGGGGAAGGACTATTTTTTGCCTGTGAGCCTCTTGGCGGATTTGGATGGCCAACGATTCTTCCGCGAGCACGGCTGTCGGTCGCTGGCACGCATTTTCCGGAGCGAGGAATTTTTCGAAAAAATCCTTCGCATTTTGGCAGTCCTCGAATTCTTCAATGGCGTGCATGTCGAGGGCGGAGGCGTATTCCTTAAAGACCGAATTGCGGAGAGCCGCGATGCGGGGAAACAGGTGGCTGGACACCAGCGCGACTCTGCGGTGCCCCATTGCATGCAGATGCTCGAGGGCAAATGCGGCGATCTCCTCGGCATCCACAGCCACAGTGTCGCAGAAGGGCAGAGCTTTGCCGCAGAGGGAAATCATGGGCGTGGCCCCCTGCAACTTCGCAGGGATATTCGAGAAGGGACTCCCGAAAAGCAGGCCATCCATCCGCGAACCTTCCAGCCAATGCTCTGCCTCGCGGGTGCTTTGAAAGATACGAACATTGAGGGTGAATCCCATCTTGGAAGCGGCTTCAATGAGCGCATTCTGCAAGGTTTGTTGCCAGATCTCCTCACTGCGGCCGCCCTCCGGTGAGGATGCCCCATCACCTCCGGCCGGAGCCAAGCGGAGAAGCGCAAGCGTCTGATCTTTTTTGAATTCGGAGGAGGAGGAGGCCATCCTGCCCTGGTAGCCCAGGCGGGCGGCCACCTCGAGCACTCGCTGACGGGTCTCCTCAGTAACCCTGACCCGCCGCTTGGAACCCGGCTCAAAGGGATGCGAAATCTGGGCGAGAATCAAGGAAACCAAGGCTTGGGAAACATTCGCTTCGCTGGCGATCATTTTCTGGGTAATACTCATAATCATTTTTAGGATAATATAACCAAAAATCCCGTCAAGAGTTTTTTCTTCCCAAGACACGCAAGACACACCCGAGAAAAAAAGTTGACACCAAAGGCGCTAATCGGGATAAGTAATATTACTTTTTAAATAAGCATTTGTCGAAACCCCAGAGCAAACTTTTTCAGAAATGAGTTTTTTTTCCCCCATCACCGAGCGGTCCTTTTCGGCCCGACTGCTATATGCTCTGGTCTATGTGATTTTGATTTTAGGCGGAGCGACGATGCTGGTGCCGCTGCTGATCAGCATCACGGGGTCGATGTCAGGCCCCTCCGAGAAGAATGCGGTGGCTTTTTACCCCAAATTCCTTGTTCACGAGGAGGAGCTTTGGAGGCGTTATGTGGAGGCCCGCTATGGAGGATCGCTGGATAACTGGAAGATGGCTTGGAGCGACGAGGCGCTGGACTTCTACAGCACGCCGGCTGTTCCGAAGGAGGGGGATTCAACCCATCTCACACTGTGGAAGGAATTCTTCACCCATGAAGGAGGACTAAAATATGCCGAAGCGGGCTTGAGCTTTACGCGCGCAACCGGGCGGGATGTGGGGCTGGAGAATGATCGTTTCCGGATGTGGCTGCTTGAAAAATACGGAGGCCTTGATGCAGTCAACCGCGTGCTTCTTTTGGAGGCCGCCCGGCCGAGCGCGGTCCTGCCGCCTTTGCAGAACCGGGTAGTTCTTCCGGACATCAAGACACCCTTTACCACAGCCTTTGAGGAGTATGTGGAATCAGTGCCGGAGGCGCGGCGACTGATTTGGGATATTGGCGGATTCTACCGTGCGGTTTACCTGCCACGAATTTTCGCAGCGATCGCCGATTACAACGCGGCTTTTGGCACGAATTACTCCGCTTTCGCTCAGGTTCCTTTTCCAAAAACCGCACCCGGCGTTGGGCGTGATCCTTGGTTCCAATTTGTTCGCCGCATCTTGAATGTGGGCTTTGTGGATTTCTCGGAGGCGGGCAAGCAGGCTTGGGAAAAAAGCGGCTTGAGCAAGGTCGATTTCCTTCGCATCCAAGCGATGGCCGAGCATGTGGAGGTGCAGAGCGTGGATACGAGGTTCGCCGAGTGGGCCCAAGCCCACGGAGAGGCGGACGCGCGAATACCACAGAAAGCATTGGACAATATTGACTTTCAAGAAAACAAAGCGTTTTGGAGGTGGCAGTTTGCCACACAGAACTTTTGGTGTGTGATCCAAGAAATCGTTTTTTACGGAAACGGGGTGCGCAACACCTTTATTCTGGTCGTCCTCTGCGTGGTCGGAGCCTTAACGGTCAATCCGTTGGCAGCCTATGCCTTGTCAAGGTTCCGCCTACCGCAGACCTACCAAATCCTGCTATTCTTCCTTGCGACCATCGCGTTCCCCGCAGAGGTGGCAATGATACCAAATTTCCTTCAAATCAAGGAATTAGGAATAATCAATACCTTTTGGGCCTTGGTTTTGCCGGGTCTTGTGAATGGATTCTCGATTTTCCTGTTGAAAGGATTTTTTGATAGTTTGCCGAAGGAACTCTACGAAGCGGCGGATATCGACGGGGCGAGCGAGTGGCAGATTTTTTTTGGGATCACGATGCGCTTGTCCCAGCCGATTCTCGCGGTTCTGGCTCTGGGAGCGTTCACCAGTGCCTATTCCGCATTCATGTTCGCCCTCATCCTCGCTCCGGATCCGAAGATGTGGACCCTGATGGTGTGGATTTACCAGATGCAGCAAAGTGCCGGGTCGGGGATCGTCTATGCCTCGATCCTGCTCACCGCCCTTCCCACGCTGGCCGTTTACCTCTGCGCGCAAAACATCATCCTGAGGGGCATCATCGTTCCCTCCGAAAAATGAGACGCATTCTTTTATCGATCCTCGCCGGATTCGCCGTCCTGTCCAGCATTCAAGCGGAAGGGAGGATCACCCTGCGGGTCTCCGGCTTGGGCTCGACCAACACCGTATCAGCGACCGGCGCAGCGCAGGCCCGCGTTTTGCTGGAGTTCAAAAAACGCCATCCCCACATCGAAATTCTCCCGGCCGAAGGCCTGAGTATCGAAGGCCTGAGCGATGAGATCGGACCCTTGATGATGGTGGCCGGGGGAATCGCTCCGGATGTGATGTCTGTCAATTTTCGGAAAATCGACAGCTACGTGAGGCAGGGGATGCTTTTGCCGTTGGATCCCTTCATCCAAGAAAAGGAAAAAACAAGACCGGGCTGGAGGGATGCCCGCATTCTTCCTCAAATCCGAGATGTGGTGACTCGTCCAGACGCCGCGTCGGCAAGGCATATCTACGCCTTGCCGACGCGGTATTCCTTGATGGGGCTTTACTACAACCGGCAACTCTTCCGCCAAGCGGGGCTGCCCCAGAGGGCTCCGAAAAACTGGGACGAACTGGTTGAGTTTGCTCAAAAAATCCAGTCGCTCGATCCGAGAAATCGAGGTTTGTTTCTGAGCGATGGACAGCAAGCCTCTTGGAGTCTGATGAATTTCCTTTGGTCCAGCGGGGCCGAGGCGGTGGTGGAGAGCTCCCCCAACGAGTGGCGGGCCGCATTCGACTCCGAGCAGGCGGTGGATGCCTTCGCGTTTTACTATCGCCTGGTGGAAGGCGAGCGCCTTGCAAGCCGAGGCAACATGGGACACATGGTGGATTCGGGGGATGACCGATTCATCGGCATGCAGTTCAGCTATATCGGAAGTCAAATCTCCCTCGATCCCGGCATCTGGGGATTCGGCGCAGTTCCCGAGGGGCCGACTGGCCTGCGCGGAGCGGAAATTAACGCTTCCATGTTGGGAATTTTCTCCGGCGTGAAGGATCCCAAAATCCAGCGGGCGGCTTGGGATTTCATTGAATTCATGGGCAGCGAGGAGGCCAACAAATTGCGGATCGATACCTTTATCGAGATGGGACTTGTAAACCAAATCAACCCCGTGGATTTGCGCAAATTCGGCCATGATGCCTTTCTGGAACTTTCCGATCCGGGCTTGGAGGAGGAATTTCAAACCGCCCTCGCCTCGGCCAAACCCGAACCTTACGGAAAAAACTGCAACCTCGTTTATGTCGAGTTGACCTACCCCCTCGACCAGATGCTGATGAGTTCCGAGGTTGCCCGCGCTTGGCAATCGGGCGATCAGGAGGGCGTGCGGGGGGAAATCCGGGGAATTCTGAAGCTTGCCGTCGATCGCACCAACGAACGAATGCTCGGCGTGGTGGCCCCCGAAAAAATGCGCTTCCGTCGCACCATCTCTTGGATTGTGGTCGCCCTCATCGGGGCCGCTTTTGCCTGGGTGGGGACCCTGATTTTCAAGACCTTCTCGCACGCGGGATATGCGACAAGCCGCGTTCGAGGTGTGCAGAAATTCTATGCTTGGGGTCTCTTGGCAATTCCCGTTCTTTTAACCCTGATGTGGAACTACATTCCTTTGGCCCGGGGCGGAGTGATGGCCCTCTTGGATTACCAATTACTGCTCAAGTCCAGCTTTGTGGGCATCGATAATTTTGCCAATGTCCTTTTCAACGCGCGCTTTTGGACCTCCATGCTGGCGACGCTGCATTTCACCTTTTGGATGCTCACAGCCGGGTTCGCAACGCCAATCCTTCTGGCCTATCTCCTCCATCTGGCCCCCCGGCACAAAATCCTCTTCCGAACGATTTATTACCTCCCCGCACTAATCTCCGGGGCGGCGGTGTATGTGCTGTGGAAACAGTTTTTCTCGGCGACGGGAATGGTGAACGAATTTCTTTCCGCCATAGGCATCTCCTACTCGAGGAATTGGTCGGAGGATCCTTTCCTCGGAATGCTTTCCTGCGTGATTCCCGCAATCTGGGCTGGTGCGGGGCCGGGGTGCTTGATTTATCTCGCCGCGCTGAAAACGATCCCCGTGGAGCAGTTCGAGGCGGCTGAAATCGATGGTGCGGGATTTTTCGACAAAACCCGGCTGATCGTTTATCCAGCCCTCAAGCCATTAATCACCATGACATTTCTTGGAGCGGTCACCGGCGCTTTCCAGTCCTCTCAAAATATCCTCATCATGACCGGCGGCGGCCCGAACGGATCCACGGAAGTCGCCGCCCTGCATATTTTCTACGAAGCCTTCATGTTTCTGAACTTCGGCCCGGCCACGGCCATGGCGTGGATTCTCGGATTCATGCTGATTGGATTCACACTTCTACAACTTCGCCGCCTGAATCGGATGGAGTTCAAATCCGGGGCACGATGAGCAGAAAAACCCCAAGCGCGTTTTTTGGAATCGAGAGTCTCATCGAGAAGGTTTTTGCACGCGGACGCCGCGAAACAATCGCACGCTTGACCGACCTGTATCCGCAGGTCGTCGGCATTCAAAATTTTGATGCACACGCACCGGCTTTGGAGAACCTAGAAGTGATCTTCAGCACTTGGGGGATGCCGGCACTTTCAGTCGATCAGATTTCGCGACTGCCGCGATTGAAGGCCATTTTTTACGCCGCAGGAACAGTGAAGGAATTCGCAAAACCGTTTTTGGACGCTGGGATTCTCGTGACAAGCGCCGCAACAGCGAATGCCGTTCCCGTAGCGCGATTCACGCTTGCCCATATCCTTCTCGGCCTGAAGGGTTGGTATCGAAATGTGAGAGAATACGACGAGCCCAGAAAATACAAACTCGCCTTCCGTGGCCCGGGGATTTTCGAGCAACGCGTGGCGATCCTCGGAGCCGGCGCCATCGGCAGCCGTGTGATCGACTTGCTGCGACCGATGGGCCTCCAGCTTCTGGTTTTCGATCCGTTTCTGGACGAGTCCAAGGCCGCTCGACTTGGAGTGGAAATAATCTCCCTTGCGGACGCATTCCAACAGGCCCAGGTGGTGAGCAACCATTTGGCCGATCTCCCCGAGACCCGAAACATGATTTCCAAAAATCACTTCACCTCCATGCGCGAGGGGGCGGTGTTCATCAACACCGGTCGCGGTTGGACGGTGGATACCGAAGCCATGATGGATGTCATTTCAACCCGCCCAGACCTGACGATGGTCCTGGACGTTTCCCGGCCTGAACCTCCCGAGGCCGGGTCGCCGCTCTACCACCTGCCGAATGTGCATTTGAGTTCCCACATCGCGGGATCGATCGGCGACGAACCGATCGCCATGGCAGATCATGCTTTGGAAGAGTTCCGAGTTTGGGCCTCGGGCGGGATTCCCGACTCCTCCATCTCCGCTGAAATGCTCGCCCGAATGGCTTGAAACTCTTTTTTATGAATACCACAAGCCACCGGGAATACCTGCCGGCCCTCCCCTGCACCACCTCGTTGAAGATCACAAAAATAGAGACCTCCATTCCTCAATCCCTGATGCCGGGATTGCTGCTTCTGCGCATCACCGCCGAGGATGGCACTGTGGGGTTTGGTGAAACCTACTATGGCCCCACTGCCGCAGCCGCGTTGATCCATGACTGGATGGCCGATCGCCTTCTGGGGGGCGATGCCCTGGCGATTGAATCCCACTGGCGGTTTTTTTATGAGCGCTTCGCCAACTTCGGGATTGGTGGCGCGGAGATGCGTGCGATTTCCGCCGTGGATTTGGCGCTGTGGGATATTTTGGGCAAAATCACCAACCAACCCATCTACCGCCTGCTGGGTGGTCCGGTCCGCTCCAAGGTGGATATTTACAACAGCTGCGGAAACCCGAATTACGGATCCGATCCCACAGGCAAATTGGTTTGGCCCGGCTACGGATCGTTGGGAAAAGCCGGCCCGCTGCAGGACTCGTATCAACTCTTCAACGATCCCGCCGGGTTGGTTGCGGAGCTTTTGGAGGAAGGGCAGCGAGGCGTGAAAGTCTGGGCCTTCGACAGCTTGGCCCACCGCTACGGCGGCATGCGCCTGCCGGTGGATGAACTCAAGAAAGCCATCCGCCCGCTCGAAATTCTCCGGGAGGCGGCTGGCGACCGCTTGGACATCATGGTCGATGGACACGGCTTCTTCATGCTCCCAGCAGCACGCCAGATCGCCGAAGCCCTTGCTCCCATCCGCCCGCTCTGGCTCGAGGACATCCTGAAAATCGATAACATCTCGACCTTGGCCGATTTTCGCCATCACGCCAGACTTCCCATCTCGGCGAGCGAAATGCTTCTCACACGCCCCCAATTTTTGGACCTCCTGCAAAAACAAGCGGCCGATTACGTGATGGTGGATCCGACTTGGTGTGGAGGCATTTCGGAATCGATCAAAATTTGCCATCTCGCCCAGGGATTCAATGTCCCCTCCACCGTCCATGACTGCACCGGCCCTTTGACCCTGTTTGCAGGCATCCACATCAATGCGGTTGTGCCCGGTTGCTGCTACCAGGAAACGGTGCGCGCCCATATCCGATCCTTTTACAAGGATCTGATTGATGAACTCCCGCTCATCGAGTCCGGCACAGTGGCGCTTCCCACCCGTCCCGGTCTGGGGGTCGCCTTGAATGATCAATGCTTCGACCCACAAAACCCCACCTACCGCTTCTCTGCGCTCTGATTTCATGAATACGAATCTTTCGGGCAAAGTCGTTCTGATCACCGGCGCGGACACAGGCATCGGGAGATCCTTGGTTTATGGAATGGTGGCCCGAGGGGCCAAAGTGGCGGCTGGGCTTTTCTCCATGAAAAACCGAAAGCATCTGTCGGATGAAGCCCTCGCGGTTCCGATGGATGTAACTAACGAGAAACAAGTCGCCAAGGCCGTGCGCAAGATTCTCAAGACGCACGGCCGCATCGATGCGCTGATCAACAATGCCGGAATAGACCCCCGCACACCGCCCTTGGAAATCAGCGGCTCGACTTGGAGAAATGTCCTCGATGTGAATCTCGATGGAGCCTGGCGGTGCTGCCAAGCCGTGATGGAGCCTATGATCGCCCAAAAACACGGCGCGATCATCAATGTGGGAAGCATCGCCCACCAGGCGGCACTCGCCAACCTGGCCCACTACCACACGGCCAAAGCCGGCCTCGAAGGCCTCACCCGCGGCCTGGCGCGAGATCTCGGCGTCCACGGCATCCGGGTCAATTGCCTCCGCATCGGAGCCGTTCAGGTTCCGAAGGAATCCGACTTGGGCACCCCGGAGGAAATTCTCGAATTTATCAATGCGCGCCAGTGCATTCCCGGCCGTCTCACCCCGGAGAGCATCTCTCCGGTCTTCGCCTTCTTCGTCTCGGAAGACAGTGCGGATATCACGGGGCAATGTATCACTGTGGATAGAGGCTGGACATTTGGTTAGCCGGTTTTTTAAAGAAATTTCTCATGAAGATCATTCAGTGCTGGGACGACGGAGTCACCGATGACATCCGACTCATCGAAATCCTCCGCCGCCATGGAGCGCGGGCAACCTTCAATCTGAATTTTGGACGCCACGGGCGTGAGCGGAAATCCGGGGGCCGAATAACGAAACTCGCCCTCGGGGAGCTCGCGGAGGTTTATAAAGACTTTCCCGTGGCCAACCACACACTCACTCATCCCTGGCTCACCCGCATTCCGACTTGCGAAGCCGCCGAGGAGATTCGCCAGGGCAAGGATGCCCTGGAACAACTCTTCGGCCGCGAAATTCCGGGCTTTGCCTACCCGTTTGGAGACTACAATCCCGAGGTCATGCAACTCGTCCGCGATGCCGGACACTCCTATGCGCGCACGGTCATCAAGCAAAGCCCCTGCTTCCCTCCGGAGGATCCGATGGCCTTTCACCCCGATTGCCATTTTCTGGCGGATAATTTCTGGAGCCTCTTCGAGCAGGCGAAAGCGGACGAGCGAGTCTTCTACTTCTGGGGCCACAGCTACGAACTGGCTACGGAAAAGGATTGGAGCGACTTTGAAGAAAAAATCGCCCGCCTCAGCAACGATCCCGCAGTGGAGTGGGAGGACATCGCCAACCTCACTTTTGCCCGATCTTGAATTTTACAAAAAAACGTTTCCCTCTCGATCAATGTTTCAACAGTTTTACAGATGGAAAAAACACCGATGTAGAAAAAATCCCCCGCCAAAAAAACTCTTCCCAGAGAGGAATTCGCCTTGTGGGCCGATGGCGCGCCGGGTGCGCTAGGATCCTAATCCAAGGACATCCCCACGCTGACTCCCTTCTTTGCCCCGCCAGAAAAGTCGAACGGCATGGCTTTCCTTGTTTGCCTTGGTGGAGGCTACGGATATCTGACGGTCCATGAAGGCCTCCACTACGCGCTTTGGCTGAACGAGCAGGGCATCACCGCCTTCGTTCTCAACTACCGACTTGGCTCCAATGGCTGTCGCCATCCCATCATGCTACAGGGCGCACGATGGGCGATGCGCCTTGTGCGATCCAATGCGGACCCTTGGGGCATCGATCACTCCCGAATCGGTATCATTGGCACCTCCGCCGGCGGTCATCTTGCCGCAACTTATCTCACGCGCTTCGATGGCGGGAAGCCAGACTCATCCGATCCCGTCGAGCGCATGGGGTGCCGCCCCGACTTCGGAATCTTGTGCTATCCGGTCATCAGCATGGAGCCGATCACCCATGCCGGATCCAAAAAGAATCTCCTCGGCGAATATCCCGATCCAATCCTGATTGAATGCCTCTCGAATGAAAAACAGGTCACCGAGGACACCCCTCACACATTTCTTTTCCACACGGTGGAGGACACCTCGGTGCCTGTGGAAAACTCGATCGAGTTCGCCTTGGCGCTACGTCGGAAGGGTGTGTCTTTTTCCTTGCACATCTAACCGGAAGGGAAGGAAAGGATTGGCCTGGGGTCGCCACAGTGGCACCCAGAGCAGCGCCATTCATGGGCAGGCGAATGCGAGCTATGGCTTAAAAACCTCCGCGAGTCCTCCGGCGCCGATTCCGAAGGGTGAGATTTAAATCCCGCTGCAGTCACCTCGGCCACCAATTCGCTCATTCGCGGGAAGCGGGCCTTGCATGTGTCTCTCAGAGCGGGAAGGAGTTTTTCATGCACCGCGTAGCCCATGCCTTCCGGGCGCGGCGGAAAGCTCCCGCCCTTGTCCCTCGGTTCTTGCAAGCCGTGCCAATGGGAGACGATGAGCATCGGGGCGTTGCGGTCAGCATAAATTTCAAATTCTTCAAGCCCGAGGGCGACCATCGAGTCGATCCTCGCCGGATCGTTGAGCAGACGGTAACCGTAGTTGCCGGCGATGGGAAATTCCCAGAGACCTTGGGGAAGCCTTTGTGGAACGCTTGGAATGCCATCGCGAAAATCGAGCAGCGCCTTCCATTGTCCGGCTGAGCGGAGAAAGGAGGTCATACAGGGGATGCGTGAGGAAACCCATTCGTGGCCGAGGACGGCCAGGGCGAGGTAGAGGTTCGTGCAGAAGGCGCCATAGGCTGGACGCAAACCTGCGGAGTCCTCGCCAAACGCCCTCCTCCAAATGCGGCGTCCATTGTCGAGCATTTCCACGAGAGCCTCGAAAGTGTGCAGAGCCTCAATCTCCGCCCGCTTCACATCGAATTCGCGGCAGGCCCTCGGATCGAGTGTGAACATCCCCAAGTCGGGAACTCCACACTCGAACGCGAAATGCAAGAACCCGTGCTGGTAAAATTCGTATCCTCGCCCGCGTGCCGATTCGATGAGGCGTAACAACTCCAGGTTCTGGTCCAGATCCCCTCCATTGTAGCGAGAAATCAAAAAAACACGCGGGGGATTTCGTGCCGGTCGAAAAAAACGAGCTGGCGTTTGAGTGTGGTGGCTTTTCCGAAATGGATGTCGTCGTTCGTCCAAAGGACGGGAACTTATTTGGATTGGCTGCTCATTTTTTACTTTGTTTGGCTTCTAATTCTGGCAAGGCTGACATAATCGATCTTTCTAAGGCTCACCCCACGCGTGCTTCGACGTCCATCTTCGCAGATGATACCGACAAACGCCTTGCCAGCCTTGTCATGAGTAACCGCTATCCCCCTAGTGTAGCGTTTGCTATATAGCTAAACATTATTTTTTGCCATCGCTTCGCGGGCTCGTTGGATTTTTTCCAAGATTTCCTTTCCGTCCGCCCTCCACTTGTATGCTTTGGGTTCGAGGTTTCGCTCGACCAGATAGTCGGTGATAGCCTTTACCAGTTCTTGAACACTTCCAAAACTGCCTTCTCGAATGCAATCTTGTGTGATATCGCGGAAGAATCTTTCCACTAAGTTCATCCATGAGGAAGATGTGGGAGTAAAGTGTAGGACAACCCTGTCTTGGCTGTGTTTTTTTTGCTCGGCGCGGTTGCGGCGTTCGATCCAAGAGCCCACCTTCTTGTGCTTGTGGGTGCAATAGTTATCGATGATCAAATGCAGGACGAGCCCCTCTGGGGTCTCTTTGTCGATCATTTTGAGAAAGGTCAACCATTCCTTGTGTGTGTGCCTAGGCGCGGTGTTGTGCAGGATTTTTCCGTCCAAGTAGTTCAACGCCGCAAAGAGGGTAACTGTTCCGTGGCGCGTGTAATCATGCGTGGCCGTTCGCACCTGCCCAACGCCAAGCGGCAGACCCGGCTGCGTTCTCTCAAGGGCTTGGCATTGACTTTTTTCGTCGCAACACAGCACCAGTGCTTTTTCGGGCGGATTCAAATAGAGGCCAATGACATCCCAGAATTTTTCCTCGAACCGGCGATCGTTGGAAATTTTAAAGGTGCGCGTGAGGTGCGGCTTGATATCGTTGGCTTGCCAAATCTTGTGGACGGTTTGATTGCTGACTCCCTTGGCTTTGGCCATGGTGCGCGTAGACCAGCGTTGGCGACCTTTCGGCGGGCGGGTTGCTTCGTGAAGGATTTCGGCGCGGAGTTGCGGGCTGATCGAGGGCTTTCTCCCGCTACGCTTGGCTTCCTGAAGACCTGCCAATCCATCAGAGCGAAAGCGCCTTTCCCATTCAATGACCATCGGGCGGCTTATGCCAACACGCTCGCCGCTCTCTTGTTGGCTTAGCCCATTTGCACGATGGAGAATGATCTGGCAACGACGCACCAAGCGCTGGGGCGTTGTTGGTTTCCTTGCCAATACAAAAAGCTCAGAGCGTTGGGATTCGGTAAGATCAAGAGGAATAGTTTTGCGTGCCATTCAGAAACGCTAACGCAATTTTAATAAATGTAAACCCAATTACCAAACACTACACTAGTGGCCATAAATTCCAAATCGTCGTAGTGGGCACCATTTGCCCAAATGTGTGGAAAACCGCAGGGCTTTTTCCAACCACGACCCAGATGAGGTCCAAGCGACGGCGGAGGAGTTATTGATTATCTAAATCTGCAATGCGTCCGCTCACAAAACTTTTTCGATGATATACCGGAATGAATTCTTTTTGCGAGATGTTTTTGCGATTCCGCCGTGTGATTGATAGAATTCAGTTTGATGCTGCTCAGGTGCCCTCTGCGCAGTCTTAAATCCAAGGGCATAACTCAACTCAAAATACATATATGGCTCAAGTCACACTTAAAGGCGTTTTTAAAACATACCCCTCCGAGAAAGGTGGTGAAGTGGTCGCAGTCCGCGACTTCAATCTCGAAATCAAGGATAGGGAATTTATTGTTTTCGTGGGTCCCTCAGGCTGCGGCAAATCAACCACACTGCGCATGGTTGCGGGCCTTGAGGAAATCACAAGTGGTGATGTCCTCATCGGTGACCGCCGAGTGAATGATGTGCCACCTAAAGACCGCGACATCTCCATGGTTTTTCAAAATTACGCGCTCTACCCGCACATGTCGGTTTACGACAACATGGCGTTCGGCTTAAAGCTCCGAAAAACACCCAAGGATGAAATCAAGCGGCGCGTGATGGATGCCGCAGAAATACTTGGAATCACCGACTACCTAACGCGCAAGCCCAAGGCCCTCTCTGGTGGCCAGCGCCAACGCGTGGCAGTGGGACGCGCGATCGTCCGCAATCCGAGGGTGTTCCTCTTCGACGAACCCCTCTCCAACCTTGATGCCAAGATGCGCGTGCAGATGCGCGCCGAGATCACCAAGCTCCACCGCCAACTGAAAGCGACAATGATCTATGTAACCCACGATCAAGTCGAAGCTATGACCATGGGCGAACGGATTGTGGTGATGAAGGACGGCGTTATCCAACAGGTGGCCGCCCCGCTCGAAATCTACAATCAGCCAGCCAATCTTTTTGTGGCAGGTTTCCTTGGCAGCCCTCCCATGAATTTTTTGAAGGGTGTCCTTCGCAATAAAAGCGGCAAATTGTTTTTTCATGAAACCAATGGCCCGGTTGTGGTGGATTTCACCGGTCGCCCAGGTGTCGCCGGGTTAGCGGGCAAACCAACGACACTCGGCATCCGTCCGGAGCACTGCGTGCATCTCGAGAATGAGGCGCCAGCTGGGGCGCCGGGCCAATTCGAAGCCATCGTGGAAATCGTGGAGCCCATGGGTGCTGAAACTTTTCTCTACATCCACACCGGCGCACATCCACTCGTGAGCCGCATCCATGAGACCATCGCCCGTGCAGAGGCTGGCCACCGGCTTCGTTTCGGAATTGAATCGCAGAAGGCTCACCTTTTCGACGAAGAAACCGGAATGCGCATCGGGTAGCCTGCGATTTCCGGTTGTCAGGGAAACATGTCAGTGTTTGAGGCTTGTGATTTTTCGATGTGGTGTGGTTAAAGCGTTCCGTTCATTTCACCAAGCAAACTGCGGATAAACAATGGCCAGTGGCCCGCACTTAACCATAAGGAGCGCTTGCAGCATGCTTCAGGCGATGCGACTTCCGAGGTCGGGGCAAAGTCCTAACCTGACTTCCCTTCTTCCCGACCGAGGAGGCCAATAAACACGGGCGGAGCGTTTTTTTCGGGCTACGGCTGGCTGGGCTCAGCGGTTTCGGCCTAGGTCGGTGGGGCGGCGAAGAGGGGGAGGAGGTTGAGTTCGGCGGGGAATTTGGTGATTGTTAAAGGATCAGGAGGCATTGGTTTTTGGTGTGGATGGAGGCGAGGCGGGCGCTGATCCATAGGGGGCATAGAGGTCGGCCTCGTCGATTGGGAGGCGGCAGCGAGCAGCGTATCTTGGGCGGAGTCTTTGGGGGCGAGTTTAGAACAAAGGATGAAGAGCCGAGTGAAGACGCCATGGCCTTGAGGAGAGCGCGTTGGCGGGGAGTGCCGAAGCCGGCGAGGAGGAGGTCAAATTTCATGGATTTCCAAGCGTCGACGATCACGGCGAGACCACCGATATCAAGGGCGGAGTCGAGTTTGATGGGCTCGGCTTGAGGAGTGGCTTTGCCGGAAAGGGCGGAGGTGATGAGGTGGCAGACTTCGGGAGGGAGCTTGGATATCGTGCGGGAGCGGGGGCTGCTGGGAGTGCGGAAGAATACGCGGACGAGATGGCAGGTGTAGGTTTTCCCTTTTTTGCGAGATTTGGTGGCTTCAAGAAAACTGGGTGGCTGACTGAATCAAGCCATGCGCAGTGCTTGTGGTTTGTTGCCGCTTTTTTCGAAGCTACGACACTTTGGATTGCGGTCGCCTAGGTGAAACAATCCCACCATATAAAAATACACAAAGAACAAGCAAACCTTGCGAGCAAGTTGGGTGCATGACAAAAAAGTGGGGCTTCAAGCTGCTGCTGCCCAGAAGTCTTCAACCCGCCCTGAGATTTGACAACAGCGCACGGCGATGATGGCGTTGGCTCCGCGCACGCTCCAGAACATGCCTGAGCGCTTGAGTCGCTGGCCTATGACGGTGCGGCATCCGGCTTCGACGACGCCGGAGCCAACAAAATAGCCAGCGAGACGGAACTCGGCGTAGCGCATCAGATCGGCGTTCTGCTCAAAATAGCCGAGTTTTTTTCTCAGTTCATCCGTTACGGCGGCACTGGCGGAAAGGCTTTCGATGTGTGCCTTGGCTTTGGACAAAATGTCTTCGATGCGGCCCATATCCAAAAGGCCCCTCCAGTCGTTTTGTTGGGTTTCGTCCAAACCGAGGGCCTTTGTGAGTTCGGCGAGGTGTTCGCGGGCGTGGTAAAGGTCTATGATGTGGACGGCCCCGGGAAAATGGGTTGCGGCGATGGTTTTATTGTAGCGGGCCCCGTCGGTGAGGACGATGGTTTGCCTGGCGCGATCGCAACCCCTGCGAACGGCCTCCTGATATATGCGCATGCCGAAGAGCGTGCTCGATTCGATGGCTCCGACATAGGTGGTGGAGTCGGGATCGCGCACGGGTCGGCCTTCCTCGTCGGTGCGGATCTGGGTGAATACGCAGCCGAGTTTGACCTCGCGGGTTTTGGCGTTGCCATCGGCGGCCTTGCCCTTAGAGGCGGTCAACTCGCTCTTGCGGATGGGGATTCCGGTGCCATCGAAACTGACATAGCACTTGGGGACGGCGGTGGTCGCTGCTGCGGCTGAGTGATCTGGCGTTTCGCCCGTTTTTTGAGGCTCGGGTTTTTGTTTGCAGATCCAGTCCTCGACGGCGCGTCCGACCTCTTCGGAAACGCGCTGGATTTGTTTGGGGGTGATATCGAGTCGGGCGTAGACGGAGAGGTCCTCGCTGGCATCGGTGAAGGAGGTGCGACTGCCCGCCCGGGCCATCATCCGGCGCACGCCGGGAGAAAACGCTGTGCCCTCCACGCCGAGGGCTTCGTCGAGCGGGATATTCGTTAAGGTTCCCGAATCGTTCCTGAAGACGGATCGGCGAAAGGTGATTTTCCCAAGCAGGGTGGTGATGGTTTTGGGGCGCACTCCGATGCTGTGCATGGGCTTTCCGTCCTCATCGAACAAGGGGGCGCTGGGACGACCGCACCCCGTCTCCGAAAGCAGATCAGCGAGCAGGTTGGCTCCGTAGCCTATTGCGGCGCGGAGAATGGCATCCTCCCAGGCCTCCAGATCGAAGTCTCCGCGTTCGCGGGCTTTTCTCAGTGAGCCAATCAGGCTTTGGATTTCACCCTGTTTCTCGCTGAGGATTTCGGTCTTTTTTTTTGAGCCTCTGGGTCGTCGATGGCGAGGTCACATAAAGCCTCGCCCAAGGCGAGGAGCTCAGAGGTGCACTGCTGAAATTGGCGGAAGGCATCAATCTGGGATCGGTAATGGGCAATTTTGGCCGGGTCGGTTAAGCGGCGGGAAACGGTGCGTCCGCCCTTGTCCTTGAAGGTGTAGAGGGTATAGGGCCCTCGCTGGACTTTGGTTCCATCCTTGAGAACGGCCTCTACGAATTGTTCGGTGATGGAGCCACGTCGGATTTGATCGAGGTCTTCGATTTGGGAAAGGAGTTGGGAGCGACGAGCGTGGAGTTGAGCGGTGGTGGCGTTTTGCATATGTAGTATAAAATACTACAATTTCTAAGGACGCGAAAGAAAAAAAAGCTTAAACTCTAATTTTTGTCATGCACCCGAGCAAGTTTAAAAACCAGAAAGCAGGTAAATTTACTTGCTATAATTAAATTTAATTTCCTTCATTTTATTTTTTTAAAAAAAATTAAAGGGAAGTTAGACTAAGTTCCCCCTCCCACACACGCAAAGGCGTGCGCCGGCAGGGTGAGTTGATTGCCCGCGAGTTCCGCCCAGAAGGCCGCATGCTCGATCTTCCATGGCGCGGTTTGACCGGGCAGCGAGAGCGTGAGCCTCACCGGCCTTGGGGAATCATTGACCGCCATCACGCGAACGCGCCCATTCTCGCCGAGAGTCGCCACGGCATGGAGGGTTTCCGTTGCAGTGTCGCGGCAAACAGCGACCTGTTGGGAGCCTTTGGCCAGCGCGGCAAAGCAGAGGAAAGCCTGATACGGATCCAATGGCGTGCCGTGGATATCGAACATGCCAAAGTAGGGAATGGTGTCGCCCGTGTAATAGTTGGCGAGCGAGACCGGCCCATCTTGCATGTCGAGTAACACCGCCGCCGCAAAGGAAGCCGCCGCCGGGCTGTTCATTTCGCGCGCTTTTTCTTTTTTCCTTGCGGGATCGGGACAGCGGAAAATCACATCCCATTCGTCGTTGGGACCGAAGCGCCATTCGTTCAGGATATTTTCCGTGGCCGCAAAACCGAATTTTTCCAAGCCTTCCCGGACTTCGCGACTCAAGCGCTGGATTTCTTGGGGACGGCTCTCGTAGGTATGCCAAGAATAAAAATCCAATGGGCTCCCCGTTTTTGCGCAATGTTCCAAAAAGACCTCGATGGCCGGTGTGGCAAAGCATCCCCCACCTGCAGCGGCTCCGGGGCCACCGACCTGCCACTCGGGATTGTGCGATTTGAGAACCTTGGCAGTGATCTCATAAAGTTTGATAAATTCCTCAAACGCGCCTGTCCAACACGGCGAGTTGGGGCCGGGGGGGGCATTATCCGGTTCGTTCCAGATTTCCCACCGCGCGACCCAGTTTTCGAATCCATTCGCCCATCCCTCGTTGTAATGCCGGGCAATGCCCAAGCAGACCTGTGCCCAATGGTGGAAATTTTTGGGAGGATGGGAATAGCGTTTGATTGGATGATGATCGATCGTGTATCCGAGGCGATAAGTGATCGTGGCTCCCGTGTCCCGAATGGTCTTCAGGTAATGATCTGTAAGGGAAAAATCGTAACTCGCCGGATCCGTTGGATCCGCATCCTCCCTGGGAAAAACGGCATTGATGTCACAGACATTCCGACAGGGATAATTCGCGTCGTGCGTGCGAACATCCGCGAACGCCGCTGCCCGGAATTCAGCGGAAAAATCGAGAATCCCATCCAAACAAAATGGGCCATTGTTGACGCCGTTGACCGGCTTTATCGGGCCAAGGATCTGGCTTGGATCAACGCTGAGAGTGGCTTGCGAAATGAGCGGCCCGACGGCCGCCGCTTCAGTGGATGGAGAGTTTAAAGATTCCAGGTTCATAGGTTTTGAGTTCACAGGTGATTTGATAATCCAAGCCTTCGACGGCATGAAAAGACTGGTCGCTCCAGGTGCCATCGCATCCCAACCGTTGCAGATTCTTGAATGCTCGTGCTGAGCGGAGGGTGAAGCCCTCCAAGGAATCCGCGCTGAGATTCAGGATGCTGAGCAACTCCGAGCCGTCTTTGAGAACACCATGGCGCGCCATCACCGGCTGGTCCTCTTGCACAACAAACGGCAACAGTCCGTCGACCAGAAAATCGCAGGCCTCCACAAGCCATCTTCTTCGGATCGGAAGAAGAATTTTGTAATAAGGCATCGCCGTGTGGAACGCCACCGTGGTGACCCGACCCCCGAAATGATTCTCGAAAAAAACCATGCCCGCTCCTTGGCGTTTCCGCTCGCTGGCGGAGCCGTCCACTTCGTGAAAAAGCGTGGTGACTTCCCTCGCCCCCTCCGCAGGGAGGAGTTCCGTCGAGCTCTCGTCCCACATGAACGCGGCGCGCTTTCCCGAGGCGGCCTGGATTTCCACCGTGTGGAAAAAATCCCGGCGCTCGCCGATCGTCACCCCCATCGCCTCCGCAAAGCCCCTTGCGACCAGGCGTCTCGCCGCCAAGCCATCCAGCAGCAAGCCCCCGCGGAAAAATCCCTGGATTTCCTCATCGGTAAAGCGATCGACATGATCTCCGGAAAGCATGCGGGGCCGATTTTCCAGTGAGTTTCCGTAGGTGTATGGAATGCCAAATCCCCCGATGAGCGAGGTGATGAAGTCGGGAAATTCCAAAGGCTGACCCGGATTCAACGGATGGTAATTCCGGCGATGGTCGGAGAGCGGAGTCTCCATGCCCTGCCAGCGCGCGCCATCCACGGCATTCAGAAGCGCATCGTAAAACCCGAGATTTTTCGCAACGATGCGTTCGTAGGCGAAACCGGATTCGGGGCTTTTATCATAGAGAGCTGTATTCCAGAGCTTGCTCCCATTCAGCCCGTTGAGGATGCCGACGGTGATGTGGGCATGCAATCCAACGGCACTGGCACTGTATTGGTTGTGGGGAAAGGTATCGCTCTCGGCGAACAGGTCTTTCACGCCCTCTGTGGCCAGGGCCCGGACACATGTGTAGCGGGAAATCCAATTCAGCGCGCTTGGTTTGGCGTCGCCGTAAATCGCCCCCGCCAATCGCACGAAAGGCTCGGTGTTTCCCGCCAAGGCCTGGGTGACATCGGCGAGACTGTATTGGCCTGCGCCGGGTGAGCACATGCCACAGCGCGTTCCGGGTGCGACTTTGTCGATCGAGGCCCGGATTTCCTTGGCAAAACTGACCAACCCCTCGTGCAGAACAGCTGTAACGGCTTGGACAACGGGATCGGATGCCGGCGCGCTTTCGAGGTGCTTCACCAGTGCCTCGCGCGACCACTGGGCAGATAACCGCTCGTTGTAGCGAGCCATGTGGAGCGGGCAGAAACACTCCCCGCGCTTGGTGCAAAAATCGTCATCCACGAGAAAAAAGGCAGGCCTCGAGGCCGCCAGTGACTCGACGGCAGCAAGGACATAATCCCGAAACCCGCGATCCAGCGGGCATTGGCGTGAGCTGGCGACTGCCTGCGTGTTGATCGTTTTTTGCCAAGTCTCACCCGTCAAGCTCACTTCAGCGCTCCAGCCATGCCCGATGAGACTCTGCAGCAGAATGCCGGGGTGGATGTCCGGATCGCCCGCCAAATCTTTTTTCAGCGCAGCAAAGGCCGCAGCAAACCCATCGGATTTTTTGCGAGCCGGAGTGCCCTCTGGATGAAGCGAGAGGCTGAATGCGGAAGATTTCAGCCCAACCTCCTTTGCAATCCGCCGGGCTTGTTGGGCCATGTAACCCGGATCCTCGGGAAAAAATGGAACCACATTGATGAAATGCATTTTCCTCATGCTGAAAAAACCGAGTGCGTTACGATAACGCGACCTTGGCCTGCCCCCCAAGCTGAAGGAAACGGAACTCGGCGGGGGCGAGTTCGATCGCCGTGGATCGTTCAGGCTCGCGGAGTGTGCAGCGGTGCGGTTTTTTGAAATCGATATTCTGCAGGCAGATGGTCCGAGATTCCGGAAAATAGGAATAGGCGATGTAATCCAGTTCGCCGTCGCCATTCGCATCGACCGGTTGGATCCAAACCGTCCCCCTGTTTTCCCTGGCAATGTGGCTGTAGATGTAGCCGATGAGACCGGGAGAGCCGATATGGCTGCCTGGGCCTTCGTCCGAATCCAAGGCGCCGGGATACGACCAGGAATTCAAGAAATAGACCGTTCCCTTTCCCAGTCGTCGCCGCAGGAGCAGAGGCTCCATTTCCTCGTCATCCACGGCCAGAATCTCCGCTTGGGGGTCGGTGATTTCGATCTCGCCCATGCAAGTGGTGAAAATGCCGAACCGGCGCGGAAATGAGAACCCGAGCGTGCCTTTACGATCCGGAGCCGTCGCCCAATAGAATCGCTTTCCCTTTTTGCGAACCTTGACCCCGCAAAGATCGGAAAAATCCCCGCCGTCCACCAAATCCTCCGCCGTGTAGGAGGAGTGATTTCGTGAGATATCGGTCGAGAAGTGGGGAATCGCGATAAAGAGCGTGCCACCGGCGGTGACGAATTTCATCAATTCGCGATATTGAACGGCGGACGAGGTGTTCCAACCCGAAAAAAGCAAAGCCTTGTAATGCGTGGAGAGAAAATCGGCATCAATCCGATCATCCGCCAGACTGACGATATCAACCATTCCGTGAGGCGTTCCTGAAAGAAAACGGTTGTGGAAGGGAGCAAGAACCGGTGGCCTCGGGAAGAAGACATTTTTGACAATATTCCAGCCCCGCTCCGGCTGGCCCTCATACCAACAGGGATTTTTTTCCGCCATGGAATACATTCCCGCAACGACGGCATTCGGAGCGAACTCATGCCCACAAAGGTCGTGATTTCCCTTGGCGACAGCCACCGTCACCTCCGGTTGGCCCTCGGGGGTTCCATGGGCTTTGACGAAATCATAGAAATCGGAAATTGTCTCCCGATAGCGCTTGGGATAAGTCGAGTGGTAATCGATTTTGTGGTAGGTTTTTTGGGCCTCCTCGACATGGGGTGCCACCAAATGTGGATCGCAGCGGGTGATGCCTCCCAACTCCACGCGGGGCATTTCAAACAACGGAGAGTCCACGGCTTTCACAGTTTGCAAAAACCAGTTTCCGCTTTCGTTCAGAATGATCTTTGCCCCGGCCATGTATTTTTGCCGGAAGGCGGCCGTGAGAAGTTCAAATTTATGCTCGTGCTCAAAAGGAGTCCATGAATAGTGCTCGTGAGCCATGTGGGAGCCCCAAGTCGGCAGATCAAATTGGCGGTAAAGTCCACGGCAGAGCGCGGAGGCCATATTGATGTGACTAAATGCAAAGTCTTCCATCAATGGAATATCCGCTCCGGCCACGACTTCATAATCAATAGAGAAATTGGCGCTGGTGGCCATCACGGCCCCCCACCCTTCAGCCTTGCGTTCCCCCACATGCTCTCTGACTCGCTGCAGGAGATTATCCGACAAAGTTTTGAGTGTGATCCCACCATTTTTTTGGACATGCTCCTCATCGAGACGGAAGCTGAATCTTTCCCCGAAATCGTATCCCAAGTAGTAGCCTCCCACTTCCTGAAACCGCTTGGCCCACTCGGGGCGGGCATTGGTGTAAATGAGAATCGTATGAATTTTTCTGGCCGCGGCCTCCTGAATAAATTTTAGAACACCGGCCCCATAGCGTTCCCCATGGTGTTCAATAACATCCCAATCCTCTATGGTAAGGAAGTTGCGCTCCTGCCAATCCGGTTCTGGCGCACTGACTCCGAGATCCTCCAGAGCATGGAAACGCGCCAGCGTGACAGGCGAGTTGGCGCCGTTGAAGCCCCAACCGCCTTTCAGGCCCCAAAATTGGGCCAGATTCCCTTGGTTTTCCTCGATGATTTTATCGAGCAACTCGATCGGCGAAATACTCTGCGGAACCCAAGCTGTGTGCATGCGCCCTGATCGCGCCAAATACCCTGCCTGGCCATTGTAAATCCCCGATCCGAACAAGAGCCCGCACGCGGGCAATTGGATTTTTTGTCTGGGGATTTGCGTCTGCGTTTTTATCATAAAAAGGGGAGGGAGTGGGTGTCATTTGAGAGAGCCTACGGGCGGGGAAGAAAAGATTTTATTTATTCTTCTATTGTGGAGAAACTTAAAACAAATTGGACGCAGTTTTAAAAATGCAAAACTGAGGAGCGCCAGTCCGGCAATCCATGTCTCGGGCTCCGGCACGGCAATAATCTCGTAGTTGCCCAGCTGAAACGCATTGGCGATGAAGCTGTCCGTTCCGATGCCGCTGCTGTAAAAGCTGATTTTTTGAAGTTCCGATTCGCTTAGTGAGGAACGGATGTAAACCTGATCCTGACCGCCTCCTGGGCTTGGTGACCACTGGGTGTTGCCGCTCCAGTTGTAGATATTCAGCGTGTAGTTCAGAAGCCCGACGAGGCTGGCGAAGCTGAGCTCCACGCTATTTTCCCCTAAATCGATAGTCGAGTTGGCCGAGAGTGTAAGGGCTCCAAGGGTTTCGGTGACATTGCCGCTGAAGAGGAGACGCCCCCCAGCGAGATTCATTGTGCTGGCGTTGCCGATCGTTTCGTTGGCGGTAACGAGGAGGGATCCACCTGAGGCAACAACGATATTTGCGGTGCTTCCCAGTGCTCCCGAGGCTGCTGCGGCAAGTGTGCCCGTTTGAATGGCGGTTGTTCCGGTGAAGGTGTTGGCTGCGCCAAGCGTAAGTGTGCTGTTGCCGGATATTGAGACTCCCCCCGCACCGCTGATCGTTCCGTTAAAGGATGCGGAGGAGTTCTGGTTGATGGCAAGAAGCTGACCGGAGGCGATCGAGATATTTCCGCCCGAGGCGCCTCCGCCGCTGAGCGTGCCGATCGTTTCACTGGTGGCGATGTGGAGCACAGCGCCTGAAGCATTCGCTAAAGTCACAGCGCCGGTGTCCGAGAGTGCGGATCCGCCACTCACGGTCAGGTTGCCAAGAGCAATGTTCGTGCCCCCCGTGAAGGAGTTGTTGCCACTGAGCGTCACCACTCCTGAAGTCGACTTGGTGAATCCTCCCGCCCCGGCGAGATTCGCCTCGATTGTGCCAGACTGGACTGTATAGCTCGTGCCCGTAAGCGTTCCCGAGCCTGTGATACCGCCGCTGGAGAGGGTCACAGCTCCCACCGTGTCGCTATTGGAGCCCATAGCGAGCGTGCCGCCGGAGATGTTCAGAATGGCGGTGTCCGCGAGAGTATCACTGGCATGGCCGAGCACGAGGGTGCCGCTATTGATGGTCGTGGCGCCCGAGTAAGTATTGCTGACGTTGAAGGTGAGAGATCCCGTGCCGTTTTTAATCACGGCACCGGTGCCGGAGATTCCGCTGGCGGAAAAATCCGTGCCCTGGGT
>Ga0247839_1001961_pt1 | contig 32138 bp, 26 predicted proteins | sample LaCruzMarch2015__6_FD_192405 | JGI IMG/M metagenome (GOLD analysis project Ga0247839, IMG submission 192405) | Freshwater microbial communities from meromictic Lake La Cruz, Castile-La Mancha, Spain - LaCruzMarch2015_16m | ecosystem: Environmental > Aquatic > Freshwater > Lake | place: Spain... | reverse complement strand
AGAATTACAAGTAAAATTGGTAGTTTTACTTGTCTACAATACTTTAATACAATAAGCGAAAGACCTTTAAATCATACTAAACATGCACTTGCATTTTAACCGCACAACGAGTAATGAATAATGAATAATTTAAAAATTTTATTCTAGTTATTCATTGATTATTTTACTCTAAAGCAATAATTATTAACTTTTAATTATTAATTATTAATTCACAATCTTCCACCTTATTCCTGCATAAATCATTCTTCCAAAAACTGGCCCCCAATTATATGAGGCATCAAAAAAACCATTGTGCGGATTTGCCGGTGAAATTATTTGATTAGTTTGATAAACATCGCCTGCGTTTTCAATTCCAATATAGAAGGCCCATTTCTTTATGTTTCTGGTGATTTGAGCATTTATCAAAACATAATCAGGACTGTTTGCTATAAACCTAAATTCAACAGGATTTGCTGCTGAATTGGGCATTCTTTTACTTCCAATGTAATTGGCGGTAAAATCAACTAACCACTTGTCTTTTCTGCTATGATAACCAATGTTTATTAAACCTCGGTGCATGGCAATAAAAGGGCGCTGCAAGTAATTTAAATTCTGGTATGCAGTTTTAGCATCGGTATACTTATAACTCAATCGAACATCAAATCTTTTGGAAATTGACTGATTCACATCTATTTGCGAGCTAAATGCAAAAGAACCATTATTCAAATTATAAAACCAAATTTGTTGTGGAGATTGGTCCAAATCAACCACAGTTTGTCTTTGAAAAAAGGTGTAATAGGCATCAATTCCTACGCTTCCTTCTCTTTCACCCATAAAATACTTAGCTTCAATTCCACCACCGGAATTCCATGCAATTTCAGGCTTTAAGCCATAAGCACCCGTTGTTTGCGAAAGACCATTTGGCAATATTAATTGTCGGGAAGAAACAAAATAAGATAAATTTTCGGAAATTATATTCGCAGTCCTTTGACCTCTCCCGCCTGAAAGTCTGAATGTTACATTTTCATTTATATTCAATTTATAGTGCAAACGAGGTGTTACAAAAGCACCAAACAAATTATTATAATCGGCTCTTAAACCTGCAACTATGGTTGATTTACCGAAAGTGCCTGTGTATTCGAAAAAAGCTCCGGCAACCAATTCATCGCGTTCAAAAAGAAATATCCCATAATTTTCAAAGCAATGGTCAAATTGTGAAGAAACACCTGTCCTGAAAACATGGTTGGTGTTATTTATAATACTCTGATAAATAGCATTTAAAGACGCACTCTGCTGTCTTGCTCTGTAAAATATTGCATCCAGTTGGGTCTTTTGGTCATAAAAAGTATAATTACTCAAAAGGCCAAACGACTTGTATTTTTTACCCGTAAAAACGTAACCCCATTTTCCTGAAACATCTGCCTTTAATAAATTATTATGGTATCTGTAATCGTGTTCCATATTATGCCCCATAACCGTTCCTGCATGTCTTTCATCGCGCATTATACTTCCATTTATTTGCGCTGAAACATTCTTCCCACTTCGGTACATCCATCTATTCATCACATTTACCTGATTTCCATCGGGCACATCCATAAAACCATCTTTATTTCTGTCAAATTCATTTTTCATGTAATTGCCATGTAAAAGCAAATTTGCACTCCACTTTTTACCCTTCCTAAAAACATGATTTAAATTTATTTCAGAACGCGCCATTTGATTAAAATATGCATTTACCAATGTTTGCTCTTTTCCAAATGGTTTTTTAATTTCAATATTTACTTGACCAGCAATAGATTCCGAACCGTTGGCAACAGAACCAACTCCTTTGCTAATTTGTATGGATTCAATCCAGGAACCAGGCAAATTTGTTAATCCAAATGTGGTGGCAAATCCACGAATTCCTGGTAAATTTTCTGTGGTAATTTGTGTGTAAATCCCAGACAAACCAATCATTTGCAATTGCTTCGCACCTGTTACTGGGTCGGTGGTATTAACGTCGATGGTAGCATTGGTTTCAAAACTTTCAGAAAGATTACAACATGCAGCTTTATACAACTCGTCTTCTGTTATCATTTCCGTTTTAATGGACGATAAAGATGAAATATAACTACTGCTTTGGCGTCCTTCAATTTCTACTTCGTTTAAAGTAGATTTAGACTTGAGCACAATGCTCATAAATTCAGTGTTTCTAACTTGAATAGTATCTGCATAAAATCCAGTAAATGAAACAATTAATTGAGATTCGAATCTTTTATCTGCAATTTTAAAAAGTCCTAAACTATCAGTAACAGCAGAAATATTGGTATTTAGCCAAAATACATTTGCACCTGTTACAGGTATAAAATTTCCCTTTTGGTCATCTTCCAGTACAATTCCTTTTATAAAACTTTGCGCCGAAAGTTTGAAATAGGAAGTAAATAAGAAAATAAAAAAGAGATAATATCTCACGGTTCCACTATTTACCATGAATTATTCCTTTCGCTCGTATTTGCAGCAGCTATGCAATTTCGAATATGCTCCCGAATCAGCTTTAATTAAAGGCGTATCATAGCCCGCATCAGCAATTAACTGCATAATTTGTTTAGTATTAATTTTAGATGGATTATAAGAAACGGCCAATAATTTAGTTTCAGTATTCCAAGTGGCTTTTTTAATTCCCTTCACATCTAAAGCGGTTTCAATCGTAGTTTTGCACATTCCGCAATTTCCGCTTACTGCAAATGTAGTATCGGTTTGTGCAGAAAGTGTATTGCTAAGAATGAAAAGTAAAAACGAGCCGCTGATTAAAAGTTTTAATTTATTCATATATCAAATTGAACAATTGTGTAATTTACATTTAAATTTTAAATACGTTTGAGGACTTATGCATTGCAGCAACAAATTTAAGAAAATACCGCCACTTATAATTACTTTTCTCTGCATCAATTTAAATGCATTGATAAGCCAAAATACAGCAGAAAAATTCATCGTTTACTTCAATGAAAAATCATCCCAAAAATTTGATGCCTACAATTATTTTGCACCAAAAGCTATTGAAAGAAAATTATTGCATCATCTTCCTTTGTACGATTGGTATGATTTACCTGTGAATGATGAATTCATGAATCAAATAACTCCGTTTGCTACCAAAGTAAAAAGCATTTCAAGGTGGTTGAATGCCGCAATAATTTATGCTAATCAAGAAAATGCACAAAAAATTGCCACATTACCCTTTGTTACATCGGTTGAACCACAAAATTCAGCCGTATTTATTGCAGAAACCAATGACATAAATGATAATCCCATAGAAATTTCCAGACAAACTGAAAGAATGGGAATTCGCAAATTCGATTCGTTTGGCGTAAATGGAAAAGGTATTTTAATTGCCATTTTTGATGTTGGTTTTTCTGGGGCTGATAAGCATCCTGCATTTGAACATATTAGAAAATCTAATAGAATTATTAAAACATATGATTTTGTAAAAAATATCGAAGACGTTTACCATGGAGGTTCGCATGGTACTTCGGTATGGTCATGCATTGCTGGTAAAAAAGATAGCATAGCTTTAGGTTTGGCCACTGAAGCTAATTTTCTTTTGGCAAGAACAGAAATTATATCCAAAGAAATTTTAGCAGAAGAAGAAAATTGGGTCATGGCCGCAGAATGGGCTCATAAAAATGGTGCAGATATCATTAACAGTTCTTTAGGTTATACCCATGCGCGTTATTTTCCTGAAAATATGAATGGCAAAACTGCACTTATTTCACGCGGTGCATCAATTGCTGCAAAAAAAGGAATCTTGGTAATAAACGCTGCAGGAAATGATGGAAAAAAAGTGTGGGAAACCATTGCAGCTCCAGCAGATGCAGATTCTGTGCTTACAGTTGGTGGCGTAAAATCTTGTTGTGATTATCACATAGATTTCAGCTCTTTTGGACCAACCAGCGATTTAAGATTAAAACCAAATGTTTCCGCCCAAGGCTTGGTTTATTGCGCCAAAGAAAATGGGTATGGTAATATTAATGGCACTTCTTTTTCGAGCCCATTAGTGGCTGGTTTTGCCGCTTGCATCTGGCAACAAAACAAATCGCTTAACAACATGGAAATATTTAAATTGGTTGAAAAAAGTGGCAATCTTTATCCATATTATGATTACGCGCATGGGTACGGAATTCCAAATTCTACTAATTACTTAAATTGCGCAAATACAACACCTACTTTTGATTTTATTAAACCAGAAGTGAGTAATTTGCAATTTTATAACCCTGAAGAAATCTATTACAAAGTAATTATAAATGATAGCGCTTTCACGAAAGATGAATTTAGTGGTCGTCAGTTATTATATTACCAAATAATAAATACCGACGATAAAATTGAAAATTATTATGTGTTAAATGTCAGTCAACAAGAAATTGAATTAATTCCAATGTCGAAAGCCATAAAAGGAAATAAAATCCGAATATCTTATAAGAACTATTTTAAAGAATTTAAATTTTAAGTATGAAAAAATGTATTTTAATAATATTATTATTAAATATTTCATTACAAATAAATGGACAAGAAATATTACTCAAAAAAGATCCAGCGATTGATTCTACTATTGAAAAAACAGGACCTAATAGGAAAAACTACTGGCACCCGTTTATGAGTTTTGGTATTGCTTTAGATGCAGGTGAAAAAGGTGCAGCAGTAGTTCAACCAAATCTTGACCAATTTGCTTTGGGTTTTCGATATAAAAGAAGAATCAATAATACATTTGCTTTTGGATTTGAATTTTCATATACCAATTATGGATTTTCTATTAAGCAAAACAATCAAAAAACCACTCCCGACACTTCTGTAAATCAACGACAAAGACTATATTTTTATGATTTGCAAGTGAGTCCTTATCTTAGAATTAACTTTGGAAAAAGGGGAAATGTTTTAGGAAAATATTTTGACATAGCACCTTATTACGAAACTGTTGTCGCTTTTACTGAATTTAGCAAATATAAATTGCCCGATGGAAGTGTAGTAAGAGCGAGACGCAGCGGTGTAAATTATTTCCAACGATTTAATTATGGAATACAAGCCAGAATTGGATTAAAGAAAATAATATTCTTTGGGCAATATCGTATTTCAAATGCATTTTATGTTGATAGAAATTTGGCGGAAATTCCAAGAATTACAGCAGGTGTTCAATTGGTATTAAAATAAATAATTGTGGTAATTGGAGTAAATACACGTTTATTACAAAAAAATAAACTCGAAGGAATTGGTTGGTTTACCTACGAAACTTTAATTCGTATCACCAGAAATCATCCCGAACATCAATTCTTTTTCTTTTTTGATAGGCCATTTGACGCATCATTTATCTTCGGAGATAATGTAAAAGGTATTGTATTACCGCCATCAACAAGACATGTGTTAATTTTTATTCCTTGGTTTGAGATACAGATTACAAGTGCATTAAAGAAACACAAAGTTGATGTTTTTCTAAGTCCTGATGGACATCTTTCCTTATTTACGAAGGTTAAATCTGTTGCAGTAATTCACGATTTAAATTTCTTGCATTTACCGCAATATTTACCACCAATTGTGCGCTGGTATTACAATTATTTCTTTCCAAAATTTGCAAAAAAAGCTACGCAAATAGCCACAGTTTCTGAATACACCAAACAAGATATTGTAAAAAGCTATGGCATAAATCCTAAAAAAATAACTGTTGCACATAATGGTTGTAACGATAAATACAAACCCATTTCAATTGAAAAGCAAACTGCTGTAAAAAAAGAATTTACCAATAGAAAAGAATATTTTTTATTTATTGGATTAATTATTCCCCGTAAAAATTTAATTACGCTTTTACAAGCATTCGATGTTTACAAAAAACAAACAGGAAATGATACTCTTTTGGTAGTAATTGGAGAAAAAAAATGGTGGGACAATGCGCACGAAACAGCATTTCAGGCGATGCAATTTAAAGCAGATGTTAAATTCATGGGACGTTTAAATCCTGAAATACTTTCGCAATTGCTCGCTTCTGCCCTAGCCTTAACATACGTTCCTGTTTTCGAAGGATTTGGAATTCCAATCTTAGAAGCATTTTCTGCCGGAACACCAGTTATTGCCGGTAATGTTACCTCAATGCCGGAAGTTGCAGGTGATGCTGCTTTGTTGGTAAATCCATTAGATAAAATTGAAATTTCTGAGAAAATGAAATGCATTAGTGAAGATGAAAACCTAAGGCAAGAACTTATTGCGAAAGGTTTAAAACGTAGAAAAGATTTCTCCTGGGATTACACTGCAAATAAATTATGGGAAGCAGTGGAGAAGGCTTTGAATGAATGAAGTTATCGATTTAAAATTATTTTTTGAGGGGGATTGCAATAAAAACAAAGCATCAATTAAAAGAAATACCTAAAAATAAATTTAATTAAGTATTAAATCATAAAATTTCCAGTCCTTCAATACGATTAAAATGCTTTTTATTTAAAGTAGCAAATGGCATTTTATTAACCATAGCAGTTGATGCAATAAATAAATCTGCTATGTCAATTTGTTTTCTATTTCTTTTAAGTATTTTATTTATTTGCACTGCAACATCAACTGTATTTTCATCGAAAGGAATAACTTTAACTGACAATAATATTTTATTCCAAAAGTCAAGCTGACTTTCAATTGCTCCAGTATAAATTTCGTATTTGGTAATTGAAGAAATGGCAAAACTATAACCTTGTCTTACCAATTGAATCCATTCACTTTTAGTTTTGTCAGTTTTTCTAAAATAATCAATCAAAATTGAAGTATCTACCATTATAACTTTTTTCTCCATTGGTTGATAGAATTTCTATTTTGTTCTATTATCTCAATTTGTTTGGATGTCGCAACAGGACCATTCAAAAGCAATGTTTCTAAATCCTCCTCTAAATTTTCTTCATTGATACCTTTTTCAATCTCTGCTTTTAATTTCCTTAACTTCCCAGCAGGTAGCTCTTTTACAATTTTCAAAAGTTGATCGAATGCTATTTCTACATTTACTTGCATACTGCAAAATTAAGAAATATTAATTGAAAACTATGGAAGTAAACAACATTTCATATGAAACTAGCGAACAATCTTTGTCTCCTAAGATTATACTGCTAATAAAATTCGGGAAGCGGTGGATAAGGCTTTGAATGAATGAAATTATCGATTCAAAATTATTTTTTGTGGGGGAATATCTTTCGAAGTACTTACTAAAAAATAAATCCCATTTACCAAAGTATGAGGCAACTCAAAAGTATTTTTATTAAAATCTGGAAAAACTGTTCCTACCAATTTTCCTTGCAAATTATATACTTTCAAGTAAACGTTTTTATCCAATTTTGCATTTATATAAAGTATTCCATTTGAAGGATTTGGGAAAAATAAAATAGATTTTTTAACTTCAGTTTTATTAATTCCAACACCAATATCCCTAATTTCATACCTATAAGTATTCGTAACTATTGCTTCATTAAAATCAAAATAGATATGTGCTGTATTAAATATACTATAACTTGGAGGATTACCAACACGTTGCTTAACAAATAAATCAATAAAGCCATGACTAGACGGCTCATTCGTAGTAGAGTCAGGTAAATAGATATTATTAAAATTAAAAGCCAATCTATTCTCATCTCGGGTAAAAGTAAAAGCATGGCTCGACATTCCAACTCTTACTGAATTAGGGTCTAAATACTGAGATAATGTATCTCTTATAACAACAACAAAAGCGGTATCATTTCCTGTGTTTTGAAACCTGATTCTGTATTTGATTTCTTGGTTTGTTAAAATTATGTTTTCTTCGCTTACACCAGCTGGAAAACCAGTTTTGTCGTTTGGATCATAACTGTTTCTAATAATTTCACAGTTCAACGAGTTATTAATCTGTAAAATATCTAATTCATTTGGAAGCAACATAATGCTGTCGTTTTCACAATTAAACCTCCCTATAAAAATCAAATCCTGTTCTTGGTTCATAATATAAACAGCTCCGCTATCCAAAGAATTCAAATATCTAATTAACGAATCACCTAAACCTAAGTTAAAACTGCTAAAATCATCAATTTCTGCATATTCATTAACTAAATAAAAATCGCAAAAACCTGTTAAATCTGAATTATTCTGATTAACCACTTTTAATTGATTTAAGCTACAATCTACTTCCACCGAAAAACTTGAATTATTCGGTTCTACTGAACAAGTATTTTCTATAGAACTAGCAGCCAGCATGCAAATAACATCACCCGCATTTGCGTCACAAGAAACAGAATCTAAAATTTGTATTTGAATGCTTTCAAATGGATTAATAGTTGGCAATTGGAAAACAACTGAATCTCCTGTAATCGCGTAAGGGTAATTCGCACTAATAAGAGTTATCTCAGGATTGTAAGCCAAGCTAATTAAAGGATTAGTTGCAACTAAAGTTCCTTCATTTTTTGCTTGAACGTAACGGTAATTCAACCTGCAAGGTCTCAAAATATTAGCAGAATGTAATATGTTTAGCTTTGTACAATTTACCAAAGATTCAAGTCCGATTTCTACTGTGTCAATTACTCCAGATACTCCACTCAAACTTATTATTGGGGCAGGAAAACTACAAGTATCAAAAACATCAGAATCTACATCAACAATGTATTGATATGTTCCTGGTATGTTTGGATATTGAATATCAAATGTTCCATTTTCATCAGAATACCCTGAATAAATCAAATTATATTCGATATTTCTTAGGCTAACTGTTTTGGAAATGACAGGGAAATCAGTTGAATCTAATGTGCAATTTTCATCATTGTTTAAATAAATCTTTCCTGAAACACTGTTACACGGAGCTATTTCGCAAGTGGATTCGCTAAAATTAATGCTTACAGTTCCCGTATTAGAACCCGTAAAGTTATTTACCAATAAATAAAATGTTTCTCCTGCACTTACAGGAATCATAGGATTTACTTGCGAAACTGGATTGCCATTTATTGCTAAGAGATTATTTGAAAGTCCTGTTGTAGGGGTAGGAAACATGCCACCGCTAAAATTACAGGATACTTCTAATGAAGGATTAGAATAAATATCATTACATGTAGCGTTACTTAGGTTAAACAAAGCGAAATCTATATCGCACATATATATATTGGGAGTTAACTTTACACCTAATAAACCTGGTTGTATAATAGAAAATTTTATCCAAAAACTGTTTCTTTCTCCGCTATTTAAACAAGAAGATTGAAAATTAATCTCATCAGTGTAATTCCCTTCTCCACTTAATGTTTCTGTATTTATTATGGTGCCGTTGCAAACGCTTATCGCTCCAAAACAATCCTGAAGAGTTGGCTGCTGAGCATAAGAATAAAAAGAGCTTATCAAAAGTGACACAACACTAATAAAGCGGATAAAATTTTTCATGGAATACTAAATGAAAATATAAATGTAAAAGTATACTTTAAAAACTTTAATTACAAAATTTTATAATCGCCGCTAATAAAAATTTGAAATAAATTGAAAATCTTCACCTCACTCCAACACCAAATATAATCCCCAACCAACCAAAACCGCCGAAACAGTAGTAAAACCAAATAAAGTAACATAAAACATTCCCGGAAAAATATTTGTAACTGTTAAAATAAATCCAACAAAACCCAAAAAAGCGCCAGCAACCATTAAAATAAAACCATTGGTTACTCTTTTGCTGCGTTTTGCCTTTTTAAATGCAATAACATAAGCCTCAATAGTTTCTATATCGGCATCCATTTCCTTTAATACATTTTCCACATATTCCAAACTACGATTTTCAACCATCCATTGCTGAATTTTAAATTCATCTGCTGTTGTCATATTCTTGAGTTTTAAAAATATTAAACCTAATTCCTTACACACCTCACCGAGTGTCCCGCTTTTTCTCCTGTTAAATTTCTATTAATATTTACATTCGGGTAGTTCAAATTGCGCGACCACAATGCATCTTGCGTTGAATTTATAGTGCTTGTCCACCAATAACCGCTGTTTAAAATATCTGTAAAAACTCCGCCAACCACTGCGAATCTGCGTCCTCCTGGTAAAGCTGTAAATCCAATATCATCTGTTGACCCAAAACCTCCAAAAGCCCATGTATTGGTGGCTTTTAACTTTCCTCCTGCTATGTCAGCACCTCCTAAAAAATCAGTCATTTCGATCCAATCGCTATCACTGGCTACTTGCCAACCTGCAGGACATAATTTTCTTGCATCTACTACCGCCATTCCATTATACAACTTTCCAAATTGCGCATTGTTAGTGACATCGTTCTCATAAAAGCAAAAAGCGCCTTCATTGCTGTTTACCCAATTTTGGTCTTCTGTTATTTGCGGTATCGCATCTCCATTTTGATACCTGCTTACTTTTAAATTTTCGGCCATCCAACAGGTACCATTCACGTCAATTATACGGTACACATTTCCATCAATATCTACTAAACTATCAGGACATGGAATGGGTTCTATAACAACATTTCCGCCAGATTTATTTACAGAAATTACCATTTTTTCCTTTCCACAAGCACTCAAAATTGTTATTGAAATTAGGAATGTTGCTTTGAAAATAAATGCCGTTGTTTTTCGCATAGATTAGAATTAATGTGCTAAAAATAGTAAAAAAAACAAAACAGATTCTTTACGCTATATCATTCTCCGAAAACTACCTTCGCTCGATTATTAGATATCAATAGCGCCCTAAATAAACGATAAAAAAGAGGCTGTTTTATCTCAAATCCATAGATTTGATATAAAACAAAACAACACCCTATCTTTGATGATAAATTTAACATTATTCTCTTAAATAATTTTACTATCAAATAAATTGGATTTAAATCATCAGTAAAGAGTAAATGAACTGATAAGAATAATAAAAGGCATCAATTGTTAGACATATCGCTTAATAAGAATTCTTCTTAACTGATAAACTGAAAAAGGTTAAAAATATATTGATAAAAAACTACCTCGTTACTTTTAATTTTTATAAAAACTTTTTTATTTTTAACTCAATTTATAATCAAAGAAAAATGCAAAATTTTTTATTCTTCTTGCTTTTAAGTTTTTCCACGGTACTTTCGGCTCAATGGTCATCAGACCCTGAAAACCCAAATATTTTAGGGCAAATTACTGGAACCCAGAAAAGAATCTTTCTTTTGAATGATTCAAGTGACGGAATTTTTGCTTTTTGGCTTGATAACAGAATTCTTTCAACTCGTTTCGATTTATACGGTCAACACTATAACAACGAAGGCGTTCCAAGTTGGGAAGGTGAAGGTCGTTTGCTTGTGAATGAAGCCACTTCTGTTGAATTGTTCAAAGCCACACTATTACCAGACAGTCGTTTTTGTATTGTTTGGCAATACAACGCTCCGGCTGGCAACCCGGCGAATGATGGAAAAATCAAATGTCAGACTTACGATCTTGGAGGAAATGCAATTTGGGCAAATCCTACTGTAATTGGTGAAATATCTGCAGGAAACCCCTCACTTTTTGTGGTAAGAGATTTCTACACTTGGACGTTCGATAATAGAATTTATTTAGGTTGGTTCGGAGAAGCCTTTGGAGCAAATTTGCACAGGTTTGTAAGGGTTGATTTCAATGGTCAGCTTTTAAGTCCATTTCAAGGTCATACTGTGAGCCCCTTTATTTATGCATCAGCAAGCCTTATCCCTGATGGATTTGGAGGTATTTATTTCCACTCGAAATCGTCTAATGGCGCTTCATTTGGCATTGCAGCACATCGTTACGACAGTTTAGGCACACCTCAGTGGTCTGCAATTACAGCTATCGTTCCGGAGGTTAACATGGGTGGATCTTATACAGCTATAGCGGATACTTCTGGGCTTACTGTATTCTATTCGACCACCAATCTTTTATTGGCACAAAAAATCTCTGCTGCTGGCCAAGTGTTATGGCCAGGTCAACCAAAGATAATTTGCGATGCTGCAGGGACACATCTTTCGCCCAAAGTAATTCTTGAACCTGATGCTTTTCAAATTATTTGGGCTGATTCTCGCTCAGGGGCTATCGGACAATATGCAGTATATGGCCAACGAACTGATTTACAAATGAACCGTTTGTGGAATCCTGAAGGGCTGCTACTTTCCAACCAAAATACAGTAAGCATTAATGACATGGACCTCGCTCTTTATTCCGAAAATGAAAGTAATTACCTGCTCATTCAAAAAGCGGGTCAGGAAGTGTTTGCAACAAAATTCGACGAAAATGGAACTTTATTAAGTCCCGTTGGCGATATTCCTGTAATTCTGCCACCGGCCGCTTCTCCTGTCCAAAACGATTTTGATGCTGCAATTCTGGGAAATCATGCAGTGGCTGCTTGGTCAAATGGAAACGATGCTTACTTGGTTTGTTTTTCAGGTTGCACCCCTACAATTGTCAATTTATCTGTAACCGCATGTAATGAATATTCAATCGATGGTCAAACTTTTGATGTTTCTGGCAATTACACAATTCCTATATCAGCTGACACACTTCTTGAGCTGGAATTAACCATAGTGGAATTTAGTCCTGTAATTGTATTAGAAGAATTCACAATCAACGCAACACAAGGTTATGACACTTACACCTGGATTTCCTGTTCAGACCAAAGTATAGTGCAGGAAGGTTCATCTGTATTCAATCCTGAGGTAAATGGCGATTATTCCCTCATTGCCAGCCTCGGAGAGTGCATTGATACTACAGAATGCATATCAGTTACAGGACTTAGTATTGAAGGCACTCTGCAAAACCAAATAAGATTTTTTCCAAATCCTGCTTCTGAAATGATTAACCTGAAAATACCCAACGAGATGTCATCATCAATAAGCGTAAAGATTTATGATTCAACAGGACGATTATTGTTTCATGAGTTGAGAGCTTCTCAACAAACCATCAGCATACCTATTACTGATTTTATTCCAGGATTTTATCAACTGCAGCTTACAGGCAACGCTAACACATATTTCATCCCGTGGATTAAAACCCATCCTTAATTTCATCCATTCTATGAAAAAAACGCATATCCTCTTTTACCAATCCATCTTTACGTTTTCAGTATTTTTTTGCTTATTTCAATTTCAGTCCTGCAAAAAGGAAGAAGAATCGCCTGATGAACAACCCCCTCCGGCAGGAGATACAATTCCCGACCCTCCTCCGCCCTTGGACCTTAACGCATGTTTTCCGATTCAGGCGCTAAATTCTCAGGCAGAATCATTGTACGAATGGGAATATTATCCAAACGAGCCGCAATTGCTTCGTTATTACAAGGAATATGACAGCGAAACTGGAGAGATCCAACGCACTTACGAATACCTTTATACATATTATCCGCAGTTGCAATCATATTTATTAGACACAATGATTACCTATGTCGGCAATTTTCTGGGACCACTCAATTTTTCAGAAAAGACAGTCTATGATTATAGTTTTACAGATTCAGTAAGTTATAACATTACAGGAGCGACAATTTACCGATTCGACCAGAATGAACCCGGCTTAATGCTTATAAAAGGAAATTTATATTTCAACTACGGTCCAACTGGACTTCCAATAGAAATAACCTATACCGATTTCCCCGACAATGAAATGGGCACCTTCATAGACAATTACAGCTATACCTACGAATATGATTCACTGGAGCGCATTAAGGTATCACATTTCTTTAATTACAATAATGTAGAAACAACTACAGAATATTTCACACCTTCACCATATTATAAAGCATCAACTTTCGAACTAACTATGCATCCATTGTTGCGATATGGTTATCGATTTGCTCATCAAAAACAAGTGATTGATTTTGGCAGTTCCACTTTTACCTACGACTTCGTTTATCAGGTAAACGAAGATAATTATGTGATAGAACGTTCATCAATAAATAGTTTCAATGGAGACACATTGTTTCTTTCATTAATAAATTATAACTGTTATGATTAAGCTTTCACTGAAACGCGTTTTTATAATTTGTAATTTAATTATTTTTTGTTCTTCTGCTATGAGTCAGTCTCTTGTTGAGCCCTTGCTTTTAAAGGACATCAATCCAAATGGCAGCTCTAGGATTTCGGAACTCACAGTAGTAGGAAGCCATGTTTTTTTCTTTGCCGCCGATTCAGCCAACAACTCCAAATTGTGGAAATCGGATGGTTCTCCGGAAGGCACTGTTCTGGTGAAAGAGATTAATCCCGGCCCAATGGGAGATTGGTCGGCCAGCTTGCAAAGCAACAGTACGAGTATGATCTCGTTGCGCGACACGGCTTATTTTTTCGCTTTCAGAGAAGATATCGGTTATGAACTATGGAAAAGCGCGGGGCATGATTCCAATACGGTGTTGGTGAAGGACATCAATCCCGGTCCTGAAAGCGCTAATCCAACTGGAAACTTATCGCCAAAATACAACCCTTTCATTTTTCAAGGGTATTACTATTTTGTGGCCTATAGGCCCGATTTAGGGTATGAACTTTGGCGAAGCGATGGAAGTGAAGCCGGTACCATTCCTATTACCAATATTCCCGGTAACAGTGCTTCTATTTTCCCTAAACAGCCGGAAGTTATTGGAGATAGAATCTTCTTCTGCATTAACTCAAATAGTGCCATTCCCCAATTAGGATTTTATGCAACCGATGGCACACCGGGCACTGAAATACAATTCAGCAATCTTTATCCATCGGGAGTTATTCCCATGAATGGTCGCTTTTTCACAGAATGGGGCGAATGGATATATTTTCCAGCAGGAACAGAATCAAGCTCATCTGAGTTATATCGAGTATCTCAAGATTTAAACACAGTGGAACTCTTCTATGATTTTAACCAGGATGGAGATGGAAGCCCGAGAGAGTTTTTTTATGTGAATGACGGATTCATGTTTAGAGCGAGAAATACCATCAATGAAGGGCCCTCCAATCTCGCCTTTCGGTGTGATGGCACATTATCGGGTTTGCAGATATTGAACGATGAAAACGGAGAGCCGATTGCCGCTGAGGGAACCGCTTTACAAAGAGAAAAGTGGCTGGGCTGGAACAATCAGGTTTTATTTGCCGATGACGATCAAGTAATTTGGTGTGGTAACGGGCAGCAAAATGGCTCCATCCGTCTTGGTCTTTATGGACCTATAGAAGGCATCGAGAATACAGGAATTACCAAAACTTCTGCTGTATTCGGAAACCAAATCGTTTTTCAGATGGACGATACATTGAATAATGAATTGATCATACTTACCGACGGAACTCCGGAGAATACCTTCTCTTTGCTCGACCCTGAAATGTGGACACTCTGGGAACAGATGATTTTAAAGGGTGATACCTTGTTTGTGGTTTTGGAAGATGAATCGAATAATGGTGTAGGCATGGAGCTGTATACCTTTCGGTTGAGTGATTTACCTACCTCCATTCATCAGCTTGAAAGCCTCAACCCACTAGAAAAACACATATACCCCAATCCTTCATTAGGCAAAGTAATTTTGTCTGGGGCTAAGGTAAATTCCCTGGCCGAAATCCGGAATTTTCAAGGACAAATCGTTGAAAGCGTGATGATTGATGCAAATGCATCTATTGAAATCAATCCATCTAATCCTGCAGGAGTTTATTTCATCACCTGGCGCGATACCTACACCAATCTTGAAAAACACGCCAAGCTGGCGCTTTTATCTAATTAAACCAAAGGAAACATATTTCCGTGCAAATCATTAAAACAGCCCTCTGCTTAACCTTGATAATGTTAAACATTTACGTCAAGGGCCAAACTTATCTAGAGCCAACACTTTTACGCGACATCAACCCAACAATGAATCCCTTTTTCACCGATCTGAAAACAGTGGGTGATGAGGTGTTTTTCTTCGCCGCCGATTCCATTTATAATTCGATGTTGTGGGCAAGCGACGGAACGCCCGAAGGTACAAGGGTGGTGAAAGAGATTAACCCGGGGTCCAATGCCGATGTATGGACAACTCAACATGATCTCAGCACCTCAGTAATCGGAATGCGCGATACGACTTACTTTTTCGCCTACCGCAACGACATTGGTTACGAGTTATGGAAGAGTGCCGGACACGACAGCAATACAGTTTTGGTAAAAGACATCAATCCCGGGCCGGGCAGTGCTTTGCCTATTTCAAACACCATTGTCAGAATTCAACCAACCTTATTTCAGGACAAGCTTTACTTTGTGGCCTTCAGTCCCGATTTGGGTTATGAAGTGTGGCGCACCGATGGCAGCACAGAAGGTACCATCCCCATTTCGGCGATTCCCGGAAATGGCACCGATTTGAATCCGGTTTATTTGCAAGTGGTGGACGACCGTTTGTTTTTCGCGGTCGACACCTGGTCGACCACCGAACCGGGCGCATTTTTCGCCAGCGATGGAACGGCCGAAGGAACCGTGCAATTCAGCAATTTAATTCCAAGCCATTTAACACCTTCCGGTAGTTTTAACTTCTATAAAGTAGGTGAGTGGATCTATTTTACAGCCCGTGAAACAGGTGATGGGCATGATGAACTGTATCGCGTAAAGTCTGATTTATCGGTGGTTGAGCTGTTTTACGATTTTAACGGCGAAAATGAAGGCAACCCAGAAAATTTCACCCCGGCAAACGGAGGTTTCATCCTCAATGCCCGGCACAACAGCTTTGGCGATGCGAGCAATATCACCTTGTTATGCAACGGCAGCATCAACACCGCACAGTCGCTACTAAATGCGAATGGTGAAATCATGGAGATAGGCGGAGGACTGATTGGATGGAATAACCGCTTGCTGATGGAAGCCGGCAACGATTCGCTCTATGTAACCGACGGTACAGTGGGCAGTATAACGAATCTAGGATTGGCGGGCGAAATTGGAGGTTTAGACCTGTTAGGCTTGAGTGCCGATTTTTTAGTGTATGGCGAATACCTTATTTTCATTTTTTCTGACGACAACTATACCTATCTCATGATGACTGATGGAACAGCACAAGGCACCTTTCCGTTAATGAATCCTGAAAATTGGAAGCCTTTAGACGACATGGCCCTACTGGGCAACAAGCTGATTATTAATCTAGTTGATGAGCAAGCCGATCCAGGATATCCCGAACTGTACTCTATAAACTTGGAGGATTTGCCCTTGGGGAATTCATCAACAATTACATCGGAGTCGGGTACTTTGGTTTATCCAAACCCTTCTACAGGGCGCTTTTGGCTTTCCAACTGTAAAGCGGGAAGCGAGGTGGTGTTGAGGAGCTTGATGGGACTGGAATTAGGACGTTACATAGCCGATAAAAAGGGACAAATCGAGATCGATGCGCAGCTCATGTCGGGCATTTACCTATTGTGCTGGAGTCATCCGTACAAAAGCAAACCTTGTTATTCCAAAGTAGTGCTAATGCGATAAATTATCCAAGGTAAGACAAAAGGCTTTAACAAATAAGTTGCCGATAGGTGAATACCCATTTCATAACCAACGCTGAGGTGCCAATGGTAATTTCAGTTCCAACTCAAACCAATCGCGTTACTTTTATTCATCAAAACAGATTAATTCTGAAAAAGGAAAAGTTGGGCCGTGCGCAAGGAAGCCACATAGGCGTTAAACTAGTACCGCAAATTGCTTCACGTTCGTTGTTTCCAAACTAATCGAGATTGATTTCATCTATTCTTGAGATGAAGTATGCACTTGGATTTTGCTCCTTGCAAAACATTCCTTCAGGAAGCTTTATTTTATCTAGCTCCTTGACATCAGTAAAATCTACGTCACATATTTGATATCTCTAATTTCAACCATCCATTAATCATTTTTGTGAATAGCTGCAGTTGGTATTTGGTATAGAGTCTATAACAAGTAATTTATGAGATTATAATTAAATAAAAAGGAATAAAAAATCCAAACCAAAACATTTTTATTAAAGTTAGATTTACAGTCTTATTAATTATAAAAAATTATGAAAACTAATAAAAAACACCTCATCATTATTGGTGGCGGATTTGCAGGCTTGCAACTAGCTCGTTCCCTCGGAAATTCAGCGTTCCACATCACACTAATTGACCAACAAAATCACCACCAGTTTCAACCACTTTACTACCAAGTGGCCAGTGCACGATTAGAACCTTCTAATATTTCATTTCCTTTTCGCAAGGTTTTCCAACACGAGCGCTCAGTTGAATTTCGATTAGCTAAGGTACTTTCTATTGAACCTCAGCAAAATGCCATAACCACCAGCATTGGCGTTATGCAATACGATTATTTGGTCATTGCCACTGGCTGCACCACCAATTTCTTTGGAAACAAAAATATTGAAGCCTATTCCCTTGCCATGAAAACCACCGAAGAAGCCATCGAAATCAGAAACCATATTTTACTTAATTTCGAAAATATCATAGCACAAGGCAATACCAATGATGAAGCAGCCATGACCATCGCGCTGGTTGGTGCTGGTCCTACTGGTGTGGAATTAGCTGGCTCATTTGCCGAAATGAAAAAGAAAGTGCTGCCAAGAGATTATCCGAACGCCGATTTTTCTGCGCTTCGCATTTTACTCATCGAAGGTTCTCCATACACCCTATTAAACATGAGCCCCGCTTCTCAAAAAGCTTCACGCGAATACCTCGAACAGTTAGGTGTGGAGGTTATTACAGGAGTCACCGTTACCAATTACGATGGAAACCTCATCAACCTTTCAAACAATACCAGTATTCTTTGTAAAAACTTGGTCTGGGCTGCAGGCGTTACTGGTAATACAATTCCAGGAGTTCCCAAAGAAAACACCATTCGCAATAGGTATATCGTAAATCGCACCAATCTTTTAAAAGATTCCAGTAACATTTATGCCTTGGGAGATATTGCATATATGGTAACACCAAAGTATCCAAATGCCCATCCGCAAGTGGCCAATGTGGCCATTAATCAGGCAAAACTCCTTGCCAAAAATTTACTTAGAAACGAAAAAAACAAACCACTTGCAGAGTATGAATACTACGACCTAGGCTCAATGGCCACTATCGGCAAACACAAGGCTGTGGTAGATTTGCCATTCATCCATTTTCAAGGTCGTTTCGCTTGGTTTATCTGGATGTTTCTCCACCTCATGCTCATTTTAAGTGTGCGCAACAAACTCGCAATTTTCTTCAATTGGGCATGGAATTACATCACCAACGATAACTCGCTGCGCCTCATTCTTCGTCCAAAAAAGTAAACTTATTCCGGACGCATGTGCGGGAAAAACAGCACATCCTGAATACTCTTAGAATTTGTCATAATCATTGCCAAACGGTCTATTCCTATTCCTAATCCTGCCGTTGGTGGCATTCCAAATTCTATTGCACGCAAGAAATCTTCGTCCAACAACATCGCCTCTTCATCGCCTCGTTTACCTAAATCTAACTGCTCTTCAAAACGCTTGCGCTGGTCAATTGGGTCGTTCAATTCCGAAAACGCATTGCAAATTTCTTTGCCATTGCAAATTCCTTCAAAACGCTCTACCAATCCTGGTTTGCTGCGGTGCTTCTTAGCCAATGGCGACATTTCTACCGGATAATCTGTAATAAATGTTGGCTGAATTAACTGCGCCTCACATTTTTCACCAAAAATCTCGTCAATTATTTTTCCGCGGCCCATAGTCGCGTCTACCTTTACATGCATTTTTCTGGCTGCTTCCGCCATCGTCACCTCATCCATTTCAGAAATATCCACACCAGTGTAATGTTTAATGGCCTCATACATGCTCATTCTTTTCCAAGGTCTTTGGAAATTTATCACATGTTCACCCACTTGCACTTCAGTGGTTCCGTGTAAATCAATGGCCACTTTTTCTACCATTTCTTCCACCAGATCCATCATCCAATTATAATCTTTGTAAGCCACATACAATTCAACCTGCGTGAATTCAGGATTGTGAAAACGGCTCATTCCCTCATTTCTAAAGTCTTTCGCAAATTCATATACACCATCAAAACCGCCAACAATCAGTCTTTTCAAATACAATTCATTGGCAATACGCAAATACAAAGTCATGTCCAAGGTATTGTGGTGCGTTTTAAACGGACGAGCCGCAGCACCACCATACAATGGCTGTAAAATTGGCGTTTCTACCTCCAAATAGCCTTTGTTATTCAAAAACGAGCGCATAGAATTTGTCAACTGCGTTCTTTTCACAAAAGCTTCCTTCACGTGGTGGTTCACAATTAAATCAACATACCGTTGGCGGTATCTTAATTCAGGGTCAGAAAACGCGTCGTACAGCTCGCCATCTTTCTCTTTCACAATAGGAAGTGGTCTTAGCGACTTTGCCAAAATTTTCATCGAAGTACAGTGAATAGTAGTTTCACCCGTTTGTGTAGTAAAAACATAACCTGTAACGCCAATTATATCGCCAATGTCCAGCAATTTCTTAAAAACGGTGTTGTACAAAGTTTTATCCTCATCCGGACAAATATCATCTCTGCGCAAGTAAATTTGCACCTTATCAGTAGAATCTTGAATTACCGCAAAAGCAGCATTACCCATAATTCTGCGCGTCATAATGCGACCAGCAATGGTAATGTTCTTATAATTCAGCTTATCCTTTTCATAATTATCGTTAATATCCTTGGCTGTAACATCCACAGGAAACAATTCTGCAGGATAAGGATTAATGCCCAATTTTATTATTTCATCAAGGCTATCGCGGCGCTGGCGTTCAAGTTCAGATAAATTCTCGCTCATATTTTTTTTTCGAAAGGCTGCAAATTTACACCTTTACATGCATTTCCCGAACAAGCAAAGCATTTAAATGTTTTGGGGCTTCCCCTCGCCTATCGTTCCTCATGCTCAGGTCAGGAGCTTGGCCATAGTCCCGAACTTGTCCAACACTCTTTTGCCAACGCACATTCGGGAGCTATTTACCATAGGGACACGTGCCTCGCCCCTTAAGCTGGGCGGGAAAGGAAAGGAACATAACCTAATATCTTTTGCTTGAATACAGTAACATGAAATTACTGTTTTTCTTTTCTTAATATTTCGATTTCATTGTTCCAATCTAATCTTGCTTTATTTTTTAATACATCTTTTTCTTTTTCGAATTCTTTTAATTTTCTTTTCGAAAAACGTTTTATTGGGAGCTGGCATTTTATAGCAATTTAAGCAAATAGGATTTTCTTCACTCCTAGAAGCCAAGCACTCACTTATATCAATTAAATTTCCCTTTGCTTTAGCGTACACAATCCATTTACTTTTATCTACTGGAAACAATGAACAACTGCTAAATACTTTACCTTTAATTATTGATTCTTTATGCACGCCTTTATACATTTCAATAATTTTAAAAGAATAGCTGAAATTAACTGTGTCAAATTCTATTAATTCTCCCAAGAAGATAATGTCCGATTCATTAATGCTAATTTGTCTAACCTTTTCCAGCGATTGCAAAACTTTACAATCACAAGAAAATGCATAATCTGATAATGAGCATAAAAATATTACAAGTATTGTGTTTATAAATGTCATGTATATCTTGCCTATTGCTTTACGTTCTCATAGCAGGCGCAGAAAGCGCTTCAACCTAAAATATTTCTACTTAACCATAAAGCCCAAATCTACTAAAATGTATCATACGAACCTAAATGTGCTTTTCACGCTTGCCATGTGTTGGTAACAGTTTTAATTTCTTCAATCAATTCATCAGTAATAGGATGTTTGAAAAACGGTAATAAAAGAATTACATTACTTTGCCTTGGAATAAAAGCTATTTTCTCATTCTTTCCGTCAGAATTGAATTCGATAATTATAGGTGAATATTTGCTGAATACAATTGGGTATATCCTTTTCACTGCTCTAGAAGATATAACTCTAGCATTTCCATTTACTTTGCAAATGAAGTTGTTTTCATTTTTATAAAGATACTTTAGTTTCCATGGTTTTATTAAAAAATAGATGAGCCATAAAATTAGATTCGTGATTGTTACAAAAATAATCATTGCCAAATTGGGAAAATCGCTCGTTATGAAAACTATTAAATTAAATACAGTCCAAAATAACAATATAAAAAGCGGCATAATCCAAGCAAACCAAATTGTTGTTACAGAAGATAGTCGTTTTTTAATCATTTGGTAAGTAAATGTGCATATTTTTCGTCGAATGTATTTGGTTGGGAAAAATTGGTATTAACTATTCAATAAACGCAACTCTTCTTCTAGCAAATTAAATGAAAATTAATTATAATAAATGAAATTCAAAAGGGTTACGTCACGACACAACTACTTACCAACCTATCTGAAAATAATAGATTGCGATCAATTAGTGATCTATTCGAATGTAAAATTGTTACAATAATTGTCTTTGTCGTTTATATTCTGGTGTTTATCAAAGTTAAAAGAGCTTAAGGGAATGCGATTTTGTCCCTGAATAAAATGACCTTTATATTGAAGTGATTCCAAGAATTGAAAAGTTTCTAAAACCTGCTCCTGTCCAACATGACGCGCCTCAATTTCAACAATTATTTTAGGTTTATTCTTCTTTAAGGTCTCAATGCCTCCTTTAAAAACATTCAATTCATTTCCTTCAACATCAATTTTAAGGAAATCTGGTTTAATTGCTTTGCTGGCGCAATAAGTGTCTAATGTTTCTGTGCTTACTGTTTCTGTTAAACCAGTTTCTTTTCGGTCTTTATTTTCTACAATTGTAGCGCCTGGAGAAGAACCTTTGCTTACTTTATTAGTTGGAATATAAAGCGTTACACTACCAACTGTGTCTGATAAAGCAAGGTGCTCAACTGTTACATTATCCCAGTTAAAAAGTCTTTTAATTTTGCTTATGTATTGAAACAGATTTGATTGTGGTTCAAATGCAATAACGCTTCCTTCGTTACCTACTTGCTTTCTAATATAATACAAATAACCAGCCTTATGTGCGCCAATGTCGAGTACCGTATGCCCTTTCTTTATGGTGGAATTTATAAATGCAATGCCTCCAATATCGTCTTTGTTTTTGTATTTATTTGCCCTGCTTTGAAGTTTAATGCGTTCAATTAATTTCATTTTATTTTAATTTATAGTGCTGCAAAAAATGATTAATTCATTTTTAGTAGCTAATATTTACTTCCGTGGTTTTCTTAAACAGCAAGATTAAATAAAACTTTTCGAATCCATGCACGATTTTAGTAATAAAACATTTGAAAGTAGAACATTTAGAAGATGCCTAAAAAAGTATACAGTTTATCAGACTTCGACAAATTATTCATTTTAAACTTTTCAATATTAATTATTAACTTTTCATTTTTCATTACAAAAATGCCGCTGTGGAAAGCCCCAAAAAATTGAAATTATCATGTAGAGTTGCGAATTGAAATATATTTTCGGCCGAGCACTTGCCTATTCAATCTAATTACTATCTTTGCCGCCCAATTTAATAAATAAAAAATGCCTGTAAAAATCAGATTACAAAGACATGGTAAGAAAGGTGCTGCCTTCTACCATATTGTGATAGCCGATGGTCGTGCACCTCGAAATGGAAAATTCATTGAGAAGATAGGTACGTACAACCCTAACACAAATCCAGCAAGTATCGAATTAAATCAAGACAAAGCGTTGACTTGGTTAAAAAACGGTGCACAACCTACAGATACCACTCGTGCTATTCTTAGCTACAAAGGTATTCTCTACAAATTACACTTAGACAAAGGTGTAGTTAAAGGAGCTTTAACTGCAGAACAAGCTGACGTGAAGTTAGCGAAATGGTTAGAAGAAAAAGATGCTAAAATCTTAGGTAAAATTTCAAACCTTAAAGATGGCAAAATTGATCTACACAAGAAACGTATTCAGGACGAGATAGCTAAAAATGCTGCTCGTGCTGCTGCTATTGCCGCTAAAAACACACCGGTTGCTGCTGTTGTAGAAGCTCCAGAAGAAGTTGCTCCGGTTGCAGTTGAAGAAGTTGCTCCGGTTGTGGCTGAAGAAGTTGCTCCAGTTGTAGCTGAAGAAGTTGCTCCAGTTGTAGTGGAAGAAGTTGCTCCAGTTGTAGCTGAGGAAGTTGCTACAGTTGTAGCTGAGGAAGTTGCTCCAGTTGTAGCTGAAGAAGTTGCTCCAGTTGTAGCTGAAGAAGTTGCTCCAGTTGTAGCTGAAGAAGTTACTCCAGTTGTGGCTGAAGAAGTTGCTCCAGAAGCTTCTGAAGCTGAGAAAACTCCAGAAGCTTAGTCAATATCCTGTTACACGATGTTACACGAATCGTGTTTTCAATTAGGAACTTTTATTAGGAAAGTTGGAACAGATGGTAGATTATTGCTACAATTAGATACCGACAATCCGCAAGCATATATTAAAACGGAATCAATTTTTGTTGAATTAAACAAAAGATTGGTTCCGTTTTTTATTCAATCATTTCGATTGCAACCTTCAAATGCAGCTCATGTTTCATTACAAGATATTGGCAATAATGAAGAAGCTGAAATGTTTATTGGTTGTGATGTTTACCTTCCGCTGGAACAACTGCCAAAACTTACAGGTAAGAAGTTCTATTACCATGAAATTATAGATTTCGAGGTATTCGATTTAGCCAGCAATCTTTCTATTGGAAAAATTACAGATGTGCTTGAAAATGGAGCTGGTGACTTATTTCAAGTTATTGAAAATGGAAATGAAATCCTGATTCCAATCAACGACCATTTCATTGAAAAAATAGACCGGGAAAAAAGCATTATTTACATGCAATTGCCAGAAGGATTGGTGGAAGTTAACATAAAACCACCCAAAGAAAATTCCGAGGAAAGTACTGAACAGGCTGATTAACATGCCCAACTCTTGGTTTCAATTTAAATATTTTCGTGTAGAACAAGACCAATGCGCCATGAAGGTAAATACCGATAGTGTATTGCTAGGTGCAATTGTTCCGGTTGAAAATATAAAAACTGCGGTTGATCTTGGGTCTGGAACTGGATTACTTTCGTTAATGTTGGCACAGCGTGGAAAAATTCGGGTGCATGCCATTGAGCAAGACAAAGATGCAGCTTTACAATGCGCTTACAATTTTATGAAATCTCCTTGGCCGCATTTGTTAGAAAGCATGTGGGCCGATGTGCATGGGTGTCGTAAAATATTCGAAAATCAATTCGATTTGGCCATTTGCAATCCTCCTTATTTCGAAAATCAGCTGGAATCTGTAACTGAAAATAGAAACAATGCAAGACATGGCAATGCTGCTAATTCCATCCAAAATTGGTTTGAAACGGCTTTTCAAATAACAAACGAACAAGGCAAAGCCGCATTTATTCTACCTTACTCAGAATTAGAAAACTGGAGCAAGAAAGCCAAAGAAATAGGTTGGAATGTAAGTGAAATCATTCAAGTTAAACCTAACATAAACAAACCACATAAACGGGCTATTTTATTACTACAGAAATCTCAAACTAATTTAATTACAAAAGAGATAACCATTGAAACTGATCTTCGAGGAGAATATACTGCAGAGTTTCAGGAATTGGTAAAAGACTTCTATTTATAAGTAGCTTTGCACTTCATCAGCAAATCTTACTATTGAATCCAATTCTTCAGCACAGTCATCATATTATTGATAACTACCAAGGTCAGGAACCGCTCGCAAATTTCCTAAAAGCATTTTTTAAATTACATAGTAAATTAGGAAGTCGCGATAGAAAAATAATTTCCGACATTGTATATTCCTACTACCGTTGCGCAAAATCGTTTGATGCATCCGCAATTGTAAAAGAAGAAATAATTCGCATTTCCTATGGTTTGTGCGGAAAATACCAAGCTTGGGCGCAAAAATTTATTCCACATTATTTTGAAAAAGATGGATCATCATTTGAAGAAAAATTGCAAGTTTTAAGAGATAAAAAAATTGATTTTAATACCAATATACCATTCGATGCAGATTTAACTTTCTCAAAAGGGATTACCAAAGAAGTATGGCTTTTTTCTATGTTTACACAACCTTTGGTGTTTGTCAGATTGATGGGAAATAATAAACCACAGATTCTGAATAAATTAAAAGCAAAAGGAATAGACTATACAGTAGTAAACAACAATTGTATTTCGCTCGCTCCATCCACCAAATTAGGTGAAATACTTTGGGAAAGCGAATATAATATTCAAGATATTTCCTCTCAAAACACGAGCGAATATTTCCATTTTTCACCCAATTCAACTGTGTGGGATTGCTGCGCTGGTGCAGGTGGAAAATCATTATTAATTAAGGAATTAAATCCTAAAATTAAATTAACGGTTTCAGACAAAAGAGCATCTGTGCTAGAAAATTTATTAGAACGATTTCAGGTTTACCAATTCGAACGTCCGCAATATTTTGAACTTTCTTTAGATAAATTTCCTGCAGATACTTCAGAACTCGAAAACAGAACTTTTGATGTGATAGTTTGCGATGCGCCTTGCAGTGGCTCAGGAACTTGGGCGAGAACCCCTGAGAATTTCTTTTTCTTTGAGCCAGAAAAACTTACAACTTTTTATAATTCTCAGTTAATTATAGCTTCATCTGCACTACCATTCCTCAAAAAAGGAGGAACATTTATTTACATAACCTGCTCTGTTTTTGAAAATGAAAATGAATTAGTAGTGAAGCAATTAATGGAGCAACACAAACTTTCGTTAAAGCATCAGGTTTTAATAAATGGAATTGAAAACAGAGCAGATTCTTTATTCGTAGCAGTTCTGGAAAAATAATGAACGAATTAATTTAAAGGGCTAATTTTGATTCCCTCTAATACTTTCTACAACATCGTTTAAAATTGTATCTAGCTCTTTGGCAGCTGAATATAAATGCACAAGGTAATCTTCTTTTACTTTATCATTTTCTATTTCATCATTTTTCAACACGTCATAAATACCAAAATATTGGCCAGGGGTTTTCTTACCACATGCGAATGATGCCAAGCAATTTCATCTAATTTTTTATCCTGTTCTTTTATCCTTTTTTCATTTAATTTTTGAGTTGTAATGTCTTGAATTCTGATTGCAATACCAATAAGTTTTCCTAAATTATTAAAAACCGGAAAAAGCAATATCCTCCAAAAGCTACCTCCTTCATTTCTATGAAACTGAATGGAAGCGCCATTCAATACGCGCGTGAAAAATTCTTTAAACTCATCTTGTTTCTCATTTTTTATAAACAACAGCGCATTTTCACCAATTTTAGGAAGCCCTCCAAAAAATGTAGGATATATTAAATCTACAGCATCATTTTTATATACAACCTGTAAATCTCTTGATATAAAAAGGTAAGACTCTTCTGTTTTCCTAAACAATTCATTTATAATGCTTTCTTTTTCTTCAATAATTTCTCCTGTATTTACCAAGTTTGTGATATCTACTGAATTAAATGAAATACCTTTAATTTGATTTGAATTCTGAAAATAATAAGGCATAAACGTTAGTCTAAACCAACTTACTTTTTCGTTATAAATAACTTTCTTATCGTGGGTAAAGAAATTTCCCATACAAGCGCTTTCAAAATCCTTTGTAAAATCTTCTTGGTCAGATAATGGAATATAATCTATAACTGAATCTCCAATTTTTAAATTCTTTTGTAAAACATCCTTCGCAAATAATTCAGAACTTTTATTGAATGAAACAATCTGGTAATCTAAGTCAACCAGTACATTAAAATCTGTTGTACTATCTAACAATGCTGAAAATTTATGTTCTAAATCTAATAGGTAGGATAACTCATTAAAATGAATGATAAAGTTATCTTCAAAAGGAAAAACATAGCATTTAAACCATTTCTCTCTCTCTCTGATATATTGCCTAAAACTGCAAGGTGTCTTGTCGATAAAACAAGTAGTTAATTTTATTCTAAATTCTGAAGCTGGATTTTGGAAAAAGTTGAATATCATTTCATCTTTTTCAAAACCTAAAACAAATTTCAATTGCTCTTCAATATGTTTTATCTCAAATTTATGATTGATGATTAAAATGCCTTCCAAAGAAAATCCATTTGCACTTTCTATTGTCTTTTTTTCTAAATCTATATTTTTATTCATCAAATAATATCAATAATTTAATTATAACTATATTTTCTGTAAATGTACGACTTTTAATTAAGATTCACGGGGCATTTTTACAGCTGGATTTCCAATGTAAACTCCTTTTTCTGTGATGTCTTTTACAACCACTGCGCCCATTCCAATCAATGCATTATTACAAACATTAATGCCCTGCCTTAGTGTTGCATTGCTTCCAACATAAACTGAATGACCAATGCAGCTGTTTCCATTAATCCTAGCTCCTGGTGCTGTTGTAAAATAATCTCCAATAATGGAATCATGACCTACGCTTGTTTGTAAATTTAACTGTGCATGTTTACCAATTTTTACATTAACAGTGACAATACAACCTGCAGTAATGATGCTTCCTTCTCCTATGTTTACCCATCTAGAAATCTGTGCTGAAGGATGAATTACTTTGCCAAATTTAGTCTCATTTGGAAGGCTTTCAACAATCTTTTCCCTTGCAATAGGGTCAGCAATAGCAACAACCACTTCATACAAGTCAGGAGAAAAACTTGATTGAGGAATTACTTCAATACCCATCATTTCCCGTTCTATAAAATGAGCATCGCTTACCATAAAAATAACCTCAGAAGCTACTTCATAATTACTGCTTTCTTTGCCTTCAATAAAACAATTCAACACTTCCCTTCCAAAACCTCCTATACCGAAAATGCAAAGCTTTTTAGCAGCATCCATATAAAAAAACTAATTTAAGATTACATATTTCTTCTATATTGTCCACCCACTTCAAATAAGCCTTTCGTTATCTCACCCAATGAACAATACTTCGCTACTTCCATTAATTGAGTAAAAATATTCTGATTATTGATTGCTGCCTTTTGTAAATTTTCAAGCAACATTTTACTTTTTTCTACATTTCCATTTTGGAGCGCTGCTAACATTTCTATTTGATACTGTTTTTCTTCTTCAGTAGCACGTATTACTTCTTTTGGTAAAACCGTTGGTGAACCTTTAGAACTTAAGAATGTATTTACCCCAATAATTGGAAATTCACCAGTATGTTTTTGCATCTCATAAAACATAGATTCTTCCTGAATCTTGCTTCTTTGGTACATGGTTTCCATTGCTCCTAACACACCGCCTCGTTCTGTAATTCTATCAAATTCAGTATAAACTGCTTCTTCTACTAAATCTGTTAATTCTTCAATAATAAAAGAACCTTGCAATGGATTTTCATTCTTAGCCAAGCCCAACTCTTTGTTAATAATCAACTGAATGGCCATTGCGCGTCTAACAGATTCTTCTGTTGGAGTGGTTATGGCTTCATCATAAGCGTTGGTGTGTAAACTATTGCAGTTATCGTAAATTGCATATAGCGCCTGCAAAGTTGTTCTAATGTCATTAAAATCAATTTCCTGCGCATGTAATGACCTGCCAGAAGTTTGAATATGGTATTTCAACATCTGGCTGCGCTCATTTCCGCCATATTTCAATTTCATGGCTTTTGCCCAAATACGGCGAGCAACTCTTCCAATTACTGCGTATTCTGGGTCAATTCCGTTACTAAAGAAGAAAGATAGATTAGGTGCAAAATCATCAATGTGCATGCCCCTACTTAAATAGTACTCTACAAAAGTAAATCCATTGGCAAGCGTAAATGCCAGCTGTGTTACAGGATTCGCACCTGCTTCGGCTATATGGTAGCCAGAAATACTAACACTGTAAAAATTGCGAATTTTCTGGTCAATAAAATATTGCTGAATATCAGCCATCATGCGCAACGCGAACTCAGTGCTGAATATGCAAGTGTTTTGTGCCTGGTCTTCTTTCAAAATGTCCGCCTGCACAGTTCCTCTCACTACGTTTAAGGTGTCTGTCTTTATTTTTTGGTAAACATCAGCTGGTAAAACCTGATCGCCAGTTACTCCCAATAAAAACAAACCTAAACCATCATTTCCTTCTGGTAATTCACCCTGGTAACTTGGGCGAACAACATTCTTTGTTTTATAAATAGCTGCAATCTTTTCATTTACCTCTTTTGTTAAATTGTTTTGGTGTATGTAAATTTCGCATTGCTGGTCTATAGCAGCATTCATAAAAAAGCCCAATAACATTGGCGCCGGACCGTTAATTGTCATTGATACTGATGTGGACGGTTTACAGAGATTAAAGCCTGAATACAGCTTTTTAGCATCGTCTAAACAACAAATGCTTACTCCAGAATTTCCAATTTTTCCATAAATATCTGGTCGTAAATCTGGGTCATTACCATACAAAGTAACAGAATCAAAGGCGGTTGACAAACGTGCAGCTGGCATTCCTTTGCTCACATAATGGAATCTTCTGTTGGTTCTTTCTGGTCCTCCTTCGCCTGCAAACATTCGGGTTGGGTCTTCTCCTTCTCTTTTAAACGGATAAATTCCAGCTGCATAAGGAAATTCTCCCGGAACATTCTCGGTTAAACTCCAGCGTAAAATAGCTCCCCAGTTTTTAAATGCAGGTGTTACAATTTTGGGAATTCTGCTTTGCGATAAACTGATGGTATGTGTAGCAATCTTCAACTCTTTATCACGCACTTTGAAAACAAAAAATTCATTTTTATACTGCGCTCTTTTATTTTCCCATTCTTCAATGATTTTAATATTTTTTGGATCAATGTCCAATTTTAACCTGTCTGATTCTGCATTCAAAATTTTCACTAAATCATCGTTTCCTCTTGCTTGAAATTGCTTTATTGTACTATCTATTGCATACAGCTTTTCTACTAATTCAGATTGCTTTTCAACCCAACTATTGTATTGCCTGTTGTTTTCAGTTATCTCGCTTAAGTACCTTGTTCTATTTGGTGGAATCACATAAATCTTCTCACTCATCTCCAATGTTACTTTGTAATTGGATTGCAAAGGAGCGTTGGTTTTCTTTACTACCACATCCATTATGGCTTTGTAAAGATTGTTCATTCCCGGGTCATTAAACTGCGATGCAATCGTACCAAACACAGGCATTTCATCAGGATTGGTGTCCCATAAATTATGATTGCGCTGGTATTGTTTTTTCACATCACGCAAGGCGTCTAATGCTCCGCGCTTATCGAATTTATTCAGTGCAATAATGTCGGCAAAGTCCAACATATCAATCTTTTCCAATTGCGTTGCAGCACCATATTCTGGCGTCATTACATATAAACTGGCATCGCTATGGTCCAAAATCTCCGTATCACTTTGTCCAATTCCTGAAGTTTCTAGAATTATTAAATCAAAGTGTGCAGCTTTTAAAATAGCAACGGCTTCTTTCACATGCTTGCTCAAAGCCAGATTACTTTGACGGGTTGCCAAACTACGCATGTAAACGCGCGGATTGTTAATGGCATTCATCCTGATTCTATCTCCTAACAAAGCGCCACCGGTTTTACGTTTTGAAGGATCTACTGAAATTACTCCAATATATTTATCGGGGAAATCGACCAAAAATCGGCGTACTAATTCGTCTACCAAAGAAGATTTTCCAGAACCACCTGTTCCAGTAATTCCTAAAACCGGCGTTTTACTTTCTTTAGATAATTGATGAACCTTGTCTATTTCTGGTCCAGCGATATCTGGATTATTTTCTGCTGCAGATATCAATTTGGCGATACTTATCCAATCTTTTTCACCTAAATGACTTACTTCACCATTTAATCGTTCAACTGTTAAGAAGTCACTTTTTTGCAATAAATCATTTATCATTCCTTGCAAACCCATCGACCTGCCATCATCAGGATGATACAACCTAGTAATTCCATAAGCTTGCAATTCTTCAATCTCTGAAGGTAAAATGGTGCCTCCGCCTCCACCAAAAATTTTAATGTTTCCAGCTCCTTTTTCCTTCAATAAATCGTGCATGTATTTAAAATATTCCACATGTCCACCTTGGTAAGAAGTCATTGCAATGGCTTGTGCATCTTCTTGAATGGCGCAGTTTACAACCTCTTCTACACTTCTGTCATGTCCTAAATGAATTACTTCAGCACCGCTGCTTTGAATAATTCTCCGCATAATATTTATCGCTGCGTCGTGTCCGTCGAACAAAGAAGCTGCTGTTACAATTCTAATTTTATTTTTAGGTTGATATGTTGAAGTATCCATCATCGAATGCATTGATTTTCGGGGGTAAATATAAGTATTATCAATTGTATGCAATAGGTGAAAATAAAGGAGATATTGCCTTACATTTGCATCCCGATTTTTTTAAAATAATGAGCAGCATAATTCAATTACTTCCTG
>Ga0247839_1001950_pt1 | contig 32253 bp, 28 predicted proteins | sample LaCruzMarch2015__6_FD_192405 | JGI IMG/M metagenome (GOLD analysis project Ga0247839, IMG submission 192405) | Freshwater microbial communities from meromictic Lake La Cruz, Castile-La Mancha, Spain - LaCruzMarch2015_16m | ecosystem: Environmental > Aquatic > Freshwater > Lake | place: Spain... | reverse complement strand
CTTCTAAAGTCAGATCTTTCAGCTTTTGCCGTTAAAAAAACAAAAGGGATACCAGAGGTATCAGGCCTTTTACCTAAAATATTAAGCACACCGAACCCGTCTAATTTCGGCATCATGACATCGCATAGAATAAGATCTGGAACTTGAGTCTGGGCTATTTCAACGCCTTTTAACCCGTCTTCAGCTGATAAGACACTAAAATTAGATAACTCAAGAATTTCAATCAGATTTTCTCTAACATCTTGGTTATCTTCAATGACCAATATTTTAATGGATTGATTCGTTGACATTTCTGAATTTTTTAAATTTGTGAAATACGCGGTAAAGAGATTTTAAAAAATGTACCTATACCCAATTGACTTTCAAAATGAATGGAACCCTCCATCAGTTCCAAATATCTTTTCACAATGGTTAAACCCAGGCCTGTTCCTTGGATATTCTCCACATTGTGGGCTCTGAAAAATCGGGTAAACAAGTGTTCCTGCTCTTCCGATGGAATACCAATACCTTCATCCCGAATAGAAAAATACAGCCATTTTTCATCCATAGAAAAGTCAAAATAGATAGACTTATCTTGTTCTGAATATTTAATGGCATTTGAAAATAAGTTGAGTAAAATATTTTTGAGTAATTTATTATCTAAAAATAAAACGGTATGTAGATTATCTTTGGGTGAAATAACTTTTTGTCCTGGCTTAAGAATAGGCAGAATATCCTCTAATAAATCATTACAAAAATCATTGAATATAAATTCAACAGGTTGCGATAAAACTTTACCTTCTTCGAGTTTACTCAATGAAAGGAAATCATTAAGAATACTAGTTAAATTATTTACTGCGGAACGGATTCTAACAATATGTTTCTCTCTTTTTTGATCTTGTCCTCCGTCATTATAAGCTTCTATAAGTTCAGCTGAGGAGAGAATCGTACTTAAAGGTGTTCTGAATTCATGAGAAGCCATAGAAACGAATCGAGATTTTAAATGATTCAATTCCTTCTCTCTTTCATACGCTTTCCTAAGGGCCTTTTCCTTTTCACGGAGGGCATCTTCGGCACTTTTTCTCTCCTGGATTTCAAATTCCAGCTTTTTATTTATATTCAGCAGTTGGTTAATCGCGGCAGCTAATTCCTCTGTACGTCTTGAAACCCGCTTTTCCAATTCCGTATTCATGCTCAGAATCCTCTGTTCTGCTTCCCTTAGATCGGAAATATCGATACCTGAACAAATCAAACCAATGACGTCACCGTTTGAGCCTGTCAATAAGCTATTTTTCCAAGCATATTGTTTGACCTCTCCATTTACATTTATAGCTGCAGTTTCAAAAGAATCCAGCAAAAGAATATTTCCCGACATCATCTCCACCAGAGCCAATTGAAGTGGTACAGTTTCAGCAGGAGGAAGTATGAGACTAAACCAATACTGGGTAATGACATCCTCGTGTTTTAAACCCACGAAGGATAAACCCTTTTGATTAAGATTAATGATTTTGGTTTGGCGATCTAAAACCACATTAATCGTATTGGCTACATCGAAATACATTTCGATTTTTTCTTTAGCGGAAATTAGTTCCTTTTCAATTTGCTTTTGTTCTGTCAAATCGTGAACAATGCCCGTATAAAGTGATCTGTCAGGCAAACGAACTTCGCTAATACTCAGATAACAAGGGAATACGGTATTATTTTTTCTTTTTCCTTCTACTTCCCTTCCAATACCAATAATCTTTTTTTCCCCTGTTCTATGATAATTCTGAAGATACCCATCATGCTTTTCACTGTATCTCCCCGGCATTAACATATTGATATTTCTACCAATTAATTCATCTATATGATAACCAAATAGTTCTGACGCAGCATTATTAACCTTTAGAATTATACCAAGCTGATCAATAATAATGATACCATCTGTTGCGGTTTGAATAACCGCAGCAAGCTGAAGAGAAGCAATATCCTGATGGTCCATTTTATTTTCCATAAATCCTTATAAAGAGCTAGATTTTCAAAAATCAGGGAGTCGATTGATAAATATCATTCTTCCGTTAAAAAAAACACATCAATTTTACCCTATTATTAAGGCCATAAAGAAACGACTTATTAGAATGAAAAAACCAAATTTTAGATAAAATGCCAGTTATCCATAAAGTAAAGTTATTAGGTATCGGTGCATCCAAGGACAAAGCTTTGCGGGAGCTTGTTGATCAGGCTATGTCCGTTTTAAACATTCATTGGCCCATTGAGGAAATAAAAGATATAAATCTTCTTATTCATTATGGCATAACTGGAATTCCTGCTTTAATCATTGATGATAATGTAATATTTCAAGTCAATGTACCCAACTATTCTGAATTGCTTCAGGTTTTTAAGGAATTCATCACAAAAGAAAATGAGCAAAAGCTTTACATTAGCAAAATCCCAAAATAGGTCTGTCTATCTGAAAGGTAATCTGTTTGCTAACACTTTTATGCAATAAATCACCTATAAATCCTCTCGTTGGCAGATAAAGTGCTAAAATGGCTGGTTCATTGGCCTTCAAAAACTGAAAAATACCATCGACAACCTCCTCATTTGAAATCTGATGAATCTGCCCTAATCCTTCAAAACTAGTTTTACTCGAGCTTACCGGATGATTATCATCATTAGGTTTTACCACATGAATAAACTCAATTTGAGTTCGTAGATAGGTAGAAAAATCTTTTAATTTTACCAAAACGGTATCTTCGCCCTCTTCAAAATTAGTGGCATAAATCATTTTAAACCATTTGTTGAAAGTAGCTTCCTTTGGAATTACCAAAACGGGACAAGGCGAATGTCTCAACACATGAGTAGTAATACTCCCCAGCCATTTCTCCAATCTGTTGCGTTCCCCTTGTGTAGCCATGATGATTAAGTCATAACTCTCCGCTAATTTATCAATTTCATAACTTATATCTATACCATATTGCAAGCCCGATTGCCCAAAAAGACCTTGAGGAATATCTTTTACAAAATGTGACATTTGTACTTCCAGACCCTCGCGCTTTTCTTTTATCATTTCCTCCAAATAGATGGGAGGTAAATTGGCAGCATCTACCGAAGCCAACTGATACACCGTCCAAACGTCAATAACAGCGCCAAATTCCTTAGCAAAATCAACAGCATATCGAAGCGCGTGCTGAGAAACTTCCGAGAAATCGGTAGGGAAAAGTATTTTCTTCATAGGTAAATTTTAAAAAATGGGTTTCAAAAGTAATGTGAACAAAACTAACCCAGCTGTCATGGAAATTAAATGACAAAAATCACCCTGAATAAGTAATAAATATTTTATGGATACTATTTTCACCAAGACAAAACCACCTGAACAGGTTGATGATCAGAGGGATATCTCTTTTCAAAAGAATCGGTTAAAACACCATATTTTTCGATATTAAAATACTTTCCTAAAAATATATAATCAATCCGCCTATTCAACTCAGCATTCCAATTAAAACTGTTAAAGGTACCTACCGGCCCATAAGGTGCTTGTTTTGAGTGTATGAAACTGTCTCTATACCCCACATCGTTTAAAATTTTAATCGCATCAGATTCAGGTAAAGAATTAAAATCACCCATGATAATAACAGGTAAACCCTTACTAATTTCCGTTGCCTTTTGGTGCATTAACTTGGCTGATTCCAATCTGGCAACAACTCCTTCATGATCAAAATGAGCATTAAAAACATAGAATAATTTACCATTTTGCTTATCCTTACATTTCGCCCAGGTACAAATACGTTTGCAACATTTTGCGTCCCAACCCATCGTTGGTTCACCTGGTGTGGTACTTAACCAAAAATTACCCGATTGAACAACCTCTATCCTACTCTTTTTATAAAATAAGGCTGAAAATTCACCTGCCAGCTTACCATCATCCCTGCCTACACCGATCCAGCCATATTCAGCCAAGGCTTCCAAATCTTGTATTTGATTATACAAAACCTCCTGCGTACCAAATATATCCCAATCATGAAATTGAATTAAGCCTTTGACTAAGTTCACTCTATTGGGCCAGGCGTTTATGCCGTCCTGAGGATTATTATAACGTAAATTGTAGGTCGCCACAATTAGTTTATTTGACTTTTGTGCGACTACCATTTCTTGAATGCCAATAAAAAGAAACAAGACAATGAAGCATTTATTATACATAGTTTAGGATTTTAAAGGATAAAGAGTTTATTTAATACAAAGGTTCCAGGGTAAAGCCAGCCTGACGAAGCAATGAGATAACCCCCATATCACCAGGCAGATGACCGGCGCCAACAGCAAAAAAAGTAGGCTTTTTCCTCATTAATTCAATAATAGGAGCCACCCATCTTTTATTTCTTCTGAACAATAATAAATCCTTAAATTGATCCATTCCAGCGTCATCCTGCATCATTCTCTCCATTTCCTGAATATCCTGTTTTTTATAAATACCAGCCAACTCGTCCATCATAGAAACGCCGGAATCTTTTTGAATAATTTGCTCCAACAACATTTCTGCTTGGACGCGGTAAGGAATACTATCGAAAATACTCATCTGAAAAGCGATGGTTTCCAGGCCTTTTATCTCCAGATTTTTATTTTGAGCCAATGTCAAAAATTCCATTTCATAGGACTTCAAATCACCATTACTCATTCCCATACCATCGGGATCCAAACTGGAAAGAAGCATGGGTTTTAATTTTTCAAGTATCTGAAAAGGAAGTCCCATGTCATTAAAATGTGAGGACACTTTACCATATTCTTCCGTGGAGTAAAGCATAGAAAGCGTCGTATCGTTTCTCATAAAACCTTGCATCATCAGAGGCATAAGTTGAGAAATATCATCCATGGCGGATAAATCGACTTCAAAAACCATAGATTTTACGTTACCGATAGCCTTTTCAACCGATGGAAGAAGAAAATAATCCTTTTTACCTATTAAGTGGATCGTCCCATAGAGATAGGAATCAGCGGGTAAGGTTCTTCCACTTATCTTCCAGAGCAGTGATTTTTCACTTGGCGCCTGACCCAGTAATTGAAATTGAATGAACAGGAGTGATAAAAGAGGAAAATAACGAAGGAACATAGAACTAATTTTAAGCTTTAATGATGAATATCAAATTCTTGTAATATACTAAATAAAACGAGATGAATATCTAAAAAAGTCAAAATGGAAATATCTGGTCTGAATTTTTTAAACAAGGGCATAGTTAACAAATTTTCAGGTGCCGAGACAGCTACAAATACATCATTTTCAACAAAAGAAAAAAAGAGAGCCCTTCCCGTTTTTTTATAAAATCTAATCATAAGGTCTTTAATATCCTCTGATAAAATAGACGACGCAGGGGTATCAGGTGAGGCGTAAGTAGCAAAAGATTCTTTAAAAAGGGCATTACTCTGCTCGTCGTCTTTATTTTCTGCACCTAACCAGGTAAATTTTCTAATCGCCTTATATACCTCCTGCTTTTCTCTACGGCTCCAGATAATAGCCGCACCTGAAGTTTTAAAGGGTAATTTACCATGGATAAAAAAACCATTAAATTGCGGTTTTAACTGACCATCGATATTTGAAGTCACCAATACACGAAGCTTACTTAATGAGAAGGAAACCTCCCCTATATTCCCCGTCATTAATCCGTTTCCTTCATAATTCGTTGCATTTTCAGAAAAAAAACCACTTTCCACGTATAATTTACTATCTATACATTGATCTCCACGAAAAGATAAGTTCATTATTTCAGGCGTCTGCATAAAATATTTCATCATCAATGAAGTCAAAGAATACTGACAAGCCAGCTTAAAATTTAACCACATAGTAGCAACGTAGTAAAAACCATATAAACTACCACCTATAAACAAAAGGGTGAGAACAAAAAGACCTAAGAATACTTGGAGAAGAAGCCCCAAAATAAAAACTCCACATAAAATGCCTAGCAGGCGAATGATATGAAAACGATGTTTATTGAGTTGAGATAAAACAGGAACCATTTCATCTTGATAAAATATTTGAAATTGAGCGCCTGAAGATGGGATCATAATATGGTCAAATTAATAGCCAAAATTCAAATCTGCTATGAGAGAAATATCCTTTACCTCCTTTTCAAACCATTTTAATGGCGCACTATTTTTGTCCCCTGTACTGGTATCACATTTAAAAAAAACATAATATAACTGTAGATCCTCCCCTAACAAAGTCAGCAGCTGCTCTAATCTCGCCTGCCCTTGAATTGGCTGTTGATAAGGATAGGTCATTCTCCAGATATAATATGCCTCGTCATGCCAGGTAATAATTTTTAACAAAGAAGGATTTGCACCTCTTTCTTCCATAAACTGAGCGGCGAGAATACTATGATGTTTACTCCAATCACGGGGAGATCCCTTTGGCTCAATATATTTAAAAGTGTCATGAATAATAGCTACTACTCTTAGGAGAGCGCGATGCTCAAAAGAGAGGTTAACTTTGTCAATATTATCGAGAACCTCTCTTACATGTTTATAAACTTCCCCTTCTGGATGACCATAGCGGGGCAAGCCCCAACGGAGACCAGCCTGCACTTCTGGTATAGCCAAAAGGTCTGCTTCTTCCTTATTTTCAGGTTTTAAAATATCCAGTAAATCAAGATAGAATGATGTCATAAACAGAGGTAAAGTGTCTCAATATAAACTAAAAAAAAAAGAACTTTAGGAAGATTGAATGAGTATGTTTGTTTTCACAAACGAAATAAAGGTTTATCTGTCATAAATACAAACGGAACATGAATAAAAAGAGTTTTTTAAGGACTTTATTTACTACGCTCAAAGATTTACAATCTTTATTCTTCCCACCTATTTGTTTAGCTTGTAAGGGGCCGGTAGCTGGTGAAAACACCTTAATGTGTGCTACCTGTCAAGCCAATTTACCCTTTACCGCCCATCATCTGCAAAAAGATAATCTTATGGAACAGCGATTTTGGGGTAGGATAAATATAGAGAGAGCCACGGCATTTTTACAATTTCAAAAAGGGGGAAGCGTTCAAAACCTACTTCATTTTTTAAAATATGAACATCGGGAAGATCTTGGGATATACTTGGGTAATTGGTATGGAAGGGAATTGAACGAAAGCGACATATATAAAAATATAGATTACGTAATTCCTGTGCCCATACATAAACAAAGACTAAAAAAGCGAGGCTATAATCAGATAGAAGAATTTTCCCGTTGCATAGCCTTCCAAATTGGAAAAGAGTATCGGGGTGATTTATTACACAGAGTAAAAAATAGCAGTACTCAAATAAACCGGAGTAAGGAAGAGCGATTTTCCCATTTAGAACGGGCATTTTCCTGGAAAACGCCTGGCGCTTTGGAAGGAAAACATATACTTATCATAGACGACATTATGACAACAGGCGCTACCTTTGAGGCCTGCTGTTACCCCCTGAAAAATATCAATGGAGTAAAAATAAGTATATGTACCCTTGCCATTGCAGAATAATCAGGAGACTAGAGTTCCCACCTTTTCCCCGTGAATAATTTTGGTTAAGTTATCAGGATTAATGATATCAAAAACGATAATAGGGAGATTATTTTCCTGACAGAGCGTAAAAGCCGTCATATCCATCACATTTAAGCCAAGACTTATCACCTTTTCGAAAGAAATGGCATCATATTTAGTGGCATCGGGAAATTTCTCAGGATCGGCCGTATAGATCCCATCTACCCGGGTACCTTTAAGAATGACCTCGGCATTGATTTCATTGGCTCTTAGGGCTGCGGCAGAATCTGTTGTAAAATAGGGATTTCCTGTGCCTGCGGAAAAAATGACCACTCTATTCTTCTCAAGATGTCGAATACAACGTCTTCTAATATAAGGTTCAGCAATTTGATTGATACCTATAGCAGAAACGAGACGGGTATAAACGCCTAGTTTTTCGAGGGTACTTTGAATCGCCATGCCATTTATAACGGTAGCCAACATACCCATATAATCGCCTTGCACACGTTCAATACCAGAACTTGACGCTTGTAATCCGCGAAAAATATTTCCGCCTCCTATAACGACAGCCACTTGAACATCGAGATCTACCAATGTTTTTATTTGTAAGCCATAGTGCATTAATTTTTCAGCATCAATGCCAAATGAATTATCCCCCATGAGAGATTCACCACTTAATTTTAAAAGGACGCGTTTATATTTTTTTTCCACTTAGAGGATTTTGGTTAGTGAGCGCAAAAAAAAAGGCGAACCGTAAAACGATTCGCCTTTTGAATTAACCTAAAGCTACATGCTTGAAAGCGGTAACGGTGAGGTTTTTATCAATTTTTTGAAGATACTGCTCCACAGTAACTGAATTATCTTTAACGAATTGTTGATTTAACAATGTCATTTCCTTAAAGAACTTATTCAACTTACCTAAGGCAATTTTCTCTAACATTTCTTCTGGTTTGCCTTCATTTCTGGCAATTTCCTTACCTATTTCAATTTCTTTTTCCACTAGAGAAGAATCCACTGAATCTTTATTAACGGCGATAGGCTTCATAGCAGCAACCTGCATAGCCACATCTCTTCCGGCATCGAAACAGGCAGGATTGTCTATAGAAAGAGCGACGATAACAGCTGCACGGTTACCCATGTGAATATAAGGGCATACTTGCGCTGCTTCAAGGAACTGGTAATCAGCTACTTCAACTTTTTCACCAATAACACCAACTTGTTCGATAACTTTTTTCCCGATAGAGATAGAACCATCAAAAGAAAGATCCAAAAGTTCCTCTTTAGAAGCGGGAAGATTAGCGAGAGCGATTTCAGCTATTTTTTTGGCAATAGCTACGAAATCAACATTTTTAGCGACGAAATCAGTTTCGCAACTCAACTTAATAATAACACCTTTTTTACGATCATCGGAAACAGCGGCTACGACGGCACCTTCAGTTGCTTCGCGATCTGCTCTTTTTGCAGAAAGTTTCTCTCCTTTTTTACGGAGACCTTCGATGGCTTTTTCAAAATCTCCCTCTGCTTCAGTGAGAGCTTGCTTGCAATCCATCATACCTGCACCGGTCATATCTCTTAATTTTTTGACATCGGTGGCTGAAATAGATACGCTCATTTTATATTATGTTTTGTTTGGAAAAAGTAACCGGTTTTTTAAAATTAAACAGCCGTTGCTTCGCTTTCAGACTTCACCTTATTACGTTCTTCAAGACCTTCCAAAATGGCATCCACCATATAATTGGTGATGATACGAATAGATTTAGAAGCGTCATCATTTCCCGGAATGGCAAAGTCAACTAAATTTGGGTCTGAATTAGTATCAACGATACCGAAAGTGCGAATACCCAAACGTTGCGCCTCTGCAATAGCGATGTGCTCATGAGCAATATCAACAACGAAAAGAGCTGCTGGAAGGCGACCTAAGTTAGCGATACCTCCAAGGACCTTCTCCAATTTATCCTTTTCACGGGACATCGTTAAACGTTCCTTTTTAGTAACACTTGAAAGTGTTCCATCTCCGAGCATTTTCTCGAAAGATTGCATTTTCTTGATAGACTTGCGAATGGTGGTAAAGTTAGTCATCATACCACCTAACCAACGATCACAAACATAAGGCATACCTGCGCGACGTGCTGCTTCGGTAACGATATCTCTGGCTTGTTTTTTAGTGGCTACGAAAAGTACTTTTTTACCTGATTTTGCTAAGGCACGCATGGCATTAGCAGCGCGATCTAAACCTTCAGAAGTACGATTTAGGTCGATGATATGGATGCCTTTGCGTTCCATAAAAATGTACGGAGACATTTTTGGATTCCACTTCTTTTTAAGGTGTCCAAAATGAACACCTGCATCCAGTAATTCTTTATAAGTTGGCTTATTCATATCTTTACAAATTTGGGGATAATAAATGCTACCCTGATTTAAAGGATTAACGTTTACTGAATTGGAAGCTCTTTCTTGCTTTTGGTTTACCGTATTTCTTACGTTCAACCTCACGTGAATCACGTGTTAAGAATTTCCTGTCTTTAAGTGGCTTTCTAAAATCTGCATTTAGCTCCACTAAAGCACGGGAAATACCCATACGAACTGCTTCTGCCTGACCTTTGAAACCGCCACCACTGACATTGACAACAACATCATACAATTTAGCTACTTCCACTTCTTCCAGCGGCGCCATTACAGAAAGTTGTACGTGTTCCTGAGGAAAATAGGCTTTATAATCCTTACCATTCACAAGAATGTTTCCTTCCCCTTTTTTTAGATAGACACGGGCTACCGAACACTTTCTTCTACCCGTTGCATTAATCATTTCCATATACGATGCTTACTATTAGCGAATTAACCGAGAACCTCTGGCTTTTGCGCTTGGTGGGGATGTTCAGCCCCGGTGTAAATAAATAATTTTTTAATCATACTTCTTCCCAAACGATTTTTAGGAAGCATGCCTTTAACCGCACGTTCCACGATGTCATTTGGCTTGCGAGCCATAAGTTCCTGTGCCGTGTAGGTCTTCTGACCACCAGGGTAACCTGTGTAATGTCTGTAAACTTTGTCTTGCATTTTCTGACCAGTAAAGCGAACTTTATCTGCATTTAACACAATAACAAAATCCCCTGCATCTGCATGTGGTGTGTAGGAAGGTTTATTTTTACCCCGAAGGATAGTAGCAATCTTAGTACAAAGGCGACCTACTATCTCTCCTTCTGCATCAATAACGTACCACTTGTGCTGAACAGTTTGTTTATTGGCGTGTACCGTCTTGTAACTGAGCGTATCCACTATTTGATTTGTTTAAAATGAAGGAATTAAAAAATACTGCTTTAATAAGCGATTGCAAAAGTATATTTCTTTTTATTCCAAACAAACTTTTACGTCATTTTTTTTTGTAAAAAAATCATAACTACTTGAAAAACAATAAAATTTTCGACATCTTTTTTTATACCTCAACCAACTTTTTACTTTTCCTTTTGTTATTCCTTCCTTCTACCTAAAGAAATCGTTAAATTTGCCTTTGAAAATATCATTTAATGTCTGAAAAGAAAATCTTCACCCCTGATAATGACCCTACTGCATCGAGTAGAAAGCAAGATCACATCGAACTTGCCTTCCGATCTCAGGTTTCATCAGCTGATATGCGGAACGAATTTTACTATGAGCCGCTTCTTTCTGCCCATCCTGCAGATTCCTCTCTCCTTGAAACTCCTTTTGGTTCAAAGGTTATGCGTGCTCCACTTTGGGTTTCCAGTATGACGGGCGGTACGGCCATGGCTGGTAAAATTAATAAAAATCTGGCGCTTGCCTGTGCCGAATTTGGCCTGGGTTTAGGCCTGGGATCATGCAGACCCTTGCTTTTCAGTGATGATACATTAAGCGATTATGCTGTCAGACCCATTTTAGGCGAAAGTGTTCCCTTTTATGCCAATTTGGGCATTGCTCAAATCGAAAAATTATGGCTCCAGAAAGAATTATTCAGGATCCCGGCGTTAATTGAAAAACTAGCCGCCGATGGCTTAATCATACATATTAATCCTTTACAGGAATGGCTTCAACCCGAAGGAGATAGATTTACTTATCCTCCTATTTTTATAATTCAGGAACTCATTCGTCATTATCCGGAAATCTCACTTATAGTTAAAGAGGTAGGACAAGGAATGGGGCCGCAAAGTCTCAAAAAACTGCTGATGTTACCGCTCACTGCCGTTGAATTTGCCGCAGGAGGGGGAACAAATTTTTCAAAATTAGAGCTCTTTCGTGCCCACCCTGACCGCGCGGACGCTTTAGATCCCTTAACCAAAGTAGGCCATGATGCCAATCAAATGGTAGGCTTTTGTAACGATATTTTCCTGAACCACGCGACCGATATTCAATGTAAACTGCTCATCATTTCCGGAGGAATTCAAGACTTTTTACATGGACATTATTTAGTAAAAAAATCGAAAATACCCGCAGTTTATGGTCAGGCTTCTCTATTTTTGAAATACGCCAGAGATGATTATTCGACCCTGCAATCGTTTGTCAAACACCAAATTGAAGGACTCGTCGTAGCTAATCATTTCCTAACTTTACCTCCGTCCTAATGCCTATTCCCCATGAATGAAAAATTAATTTCCGGATTTTCAAAATTATCTAAAAAGGAAAAAATAGATTGGGTAAATACACACTATGGTAACGCAGAGGTGAAAGCCATTACCGATGATTTCTCCGTTTTTTTTCATGAAAATGCAGCTATTCAAGAAGTAATAGATGGATTTAGTGAAAATACCATAAGCAATTTTATTCTTCCTTATGGTATCGCTCCCAATTTTTTAATCAATGGCGTGGTTTATGCAGTGCCTATGGTCATCGAGGAGAGTTCCGTGGTTGCTGCTGCTTCCAGTGCAGCAAAATTCTGGCTTTCCAGGGGCGGATTTACTTCGACCGTTTTATCTACCGTGAAAATTGGACAAATTCATTTCAAATGGTTTGGCGATACTTCCCTATTATATCGTTTATTTCCAGACATAAAAGAGAAGCTTTTATTGGAGAGCAAACATTTAGGAGCTAATATGGTAAAAAGAGGGGGCGGCCTCACAGACATAGAGCTCCTTCATTTTGGTCATTTGGAGGAAGGTCTTTATCAACTGAGGGTCAAATTTGAGACGGTAAATTCTATGGGGGCCAATTTTATTAATACCCATTTAGAATCGTTTTCCTCGTCTCTCAAAGAATATTTTAATTCCTCCAGCTTTCTTTCTCCTGAAGATAGAGAGCTCCTTATTATTATGTCCATTTTATCAAATTATACGCCTGAATGTTTGGTAACGGCCACAGTCAGTTGTCCTGTAAGTGATTTTAATGGAATTTATAAAGACATGGGTGCCGCTGAATTTGCCAATAAATTTCAACAAGCAGTGCGTATTGCTGAAATTGATCCATACAGAGCCACTACGCATAATAAGGGCATTTTTAATGGTATTGACGCTGTTATTATGGCTACTGGTAATGATTTCAGAGCGGTAGAAGCAGCAGGTCATGCTTATGCAGCAAAAGATGGTTCCTATAAATCTTTGAGTGTTTGTAAAATTGAAAATGATATTTTTACATTTTCCCTGACCCTTCCTCTGGCTATTGGAACCATCGGCGGATTAACACACCTGCATCCTTTAGCCAAAAAAACGCTCTCCATTTTAGGTGAACCCGATGCCAAAATGCTCATGCAAATCATTGCATCCGTTGGTCTTGCCCAAAATTTTGCCGCAGTAAAGTCTTTGATTACCTCAGGTATTCAGGACGGTCACATGCGCATGCACCTGATGAATATTCTGGTTCATTTACAGGCGAATGAGGAGGAAAAAAGCAGCGCTTTACAACATTTTAGTAAAATTTCCGTGTCTTTTTCATCGGTTCGTGAATTCATTGATTCAATGCGGTCTGAAAAATGAATGGAACAACCTATTTTTCACATGGAAAACTTTTAATAACAGGGGAATATGCCGTTTTAGACGGTGCAAAAGCATTGGCCCTACCCACTAAGTATGGTCAGCATCTGCATTTTCACCCTCAACCTGGCTCTAATTGCCTCCTTTGGGAGAGTTTCACAGATAAAGGATATTTGTGGTTTTCTGCCTCGTGGGAGTTAAATTCTATGAAGGTCACTGTCGGTAAGGGGTTGCCTGAAACAGATGTACTTACCTCACTTCTTATCAGCATGATGTCAGAAAAAGGGCTTCCCGCTTCTTTTTTTGAAGGCAAAATAGAAACCCGTCTCGATTTTCCAAGAGAATGGGGACTTGGGACCAGTTCCACTCTTATCGCTTTACTTTCAAAATGGACTCAAATTAATCCATATTATTTGTTGGAAAAATCATTCAGTGGTTCCGGTTATGATATTGCCGCTGCCGGCGCAAGTGGTCCCATTACTTATAGAAAAATAAAGGAAGATAACGAGAAACCTGAAGTTGATATAGCGCCGTTTAATCCCTCGTTTTTAAACAAAATATATTTCCTTTACTCCGGTAAAAAGAAAAACAGTAGAGAAGGAATTTCAACCTATCGTTCTAAATCAATAAATCCTGCCTATATCTCAGAAATATCACAACTGACAGAAAGAGTTCTGACCGTTGAAAGTTTTTCAGACTTTTGCGCATTGGTAAAGACGCATGAAAAAATTACAGGTAATCAGTTGGGCTTAATACCTATTCAAGAGGAATATTTTACCGATTTTCAAGGGGTGGTAAAATCTCTTGGCGCTTGGGGTGGCGATTTTTTGATGATTCTAACCGATCTACCTAAAAGTGACATTATATCCTATTTCAAAAAGAAAGGCTTTTCAACCCTTTTTACCTATAATGAATTGATATTTACTGAAAATAAATAAAAATTATGCCAACCAAGTGGAATGAATGCGAATTAGTTTCTTTTAAAGAAATAGCGCCTCAAACGAGACTTTTCACTTTCAAATTATTGGGTGTCGATGTTTTTTCATTCAAAGCAGGTCAATTCATTACTTTCGATCTTCCTGTGCACGAAAAAAGACTTTACCGCTGGAAAAGCTATTCTTTAGCTAATGCACCTGATAACACGAACCATTTTGAACTATGTATTGTAAAAAATGAAGGAGGATTAGGTACTACCTATCTGTTTGACCAAATAATAATAGGAGATAAACTGAAATTTAAAGGTCCTGAAGGCAGCTTCATTTTACCAGAAAATAATCCTGAAGCCCTCTGTTTTATTTGCACAGGAACAGGCATTGCACCCTTCAGAAGTATGCTGGGGGATATTTGTCAGAATTCGGTAAAACCTGAAACAATCCGGGTTATATTTGGAACAAGAAAAATGGAAAATGTTCTCTTTTTAGATGAATGGCGGGAATTAGTAGAATTATTACCTGATTTTCAAGTACATATAGCCCTCTCAAGAGAAGAAGAATTACCTCTTACCAACGAGAAAAATATTTTTTTCTATAAAGGATACGTCCATCAGATTTATCAACATCAAAAATTATTTGATATGAAAGAACCAACTTTTTATCTTTGCGGTTGGCGAAATATGATTGATGAGGCGCAAAAAAACCTTTTGAACCTTGGTTTTCCATCTTCGCATATTCAGACTGAACTATATGGCTGATGCGGAGATAAAACTATTTTATTAAGAACTTGTTTTCACCTAAAACCAACCATTTTATCAACATGGAAAATACTACACCACAGAGTCCGGTTCTGATATATACGGAGCAAACGCCGAATCCGGAAACTTTAAAATTCGTTACTAACAGAATGCTTTATAAAGGTACAGCTGACTTTAAAGAAGTGAATGCGGCTAAAGAATGGTCCCCGATAGCTACCGAATTATTTCAATTTCCTTACGTTAAGGGAGTTTATGTTTGCAATAATTTTGTAACAGTTTCAAAGGAATTTAATTATGCCTGGGAAACTATCCTGCTTCCGCTAAAAGAGTTTATAAAAGAATATGTTGCTAACGGATCTGAAATTATTAGGGAAGGTTATGCCGAAGCCATGTTGGCTTTTGAAGCTGAAAATAGTAAACATGAAGTTCATACAGGCGAGCAAAGTGAGACGGTAAAAAAGATAAAAGAGCTTATTGATACTTATGTAAAGCCTGCCGTTGAAATGGATGGTGGAAACATTGAGTTCAAAAGTTTTTCAGAAGGAATCGTCACTGTAACCTTGCAAGGTAGCTGTAGCGGTTGTCCAAGTAGCACCGTTACCCTAAAATCAGGGATAGAAGGCATGTTAAAACGAATGGTTCCCGAAGTGACCGAAGTGGTTTCAGAAATGGGATAAAATTAAATGAAAAAGAGGCTGTCTAAAAGATAGCCTCTTTTTTTTGCTACTTTACACATATACATAGGTCTATTTGGTCTGAACATGCGACTCCTCCGGGGTCGATTTTTACAATTATGCCCCTTGCGGCAAAAATTCCCCGATAATAAATGTGTGAATGGTTTGAGCCGTGAATTGGGAAATCTGTCTGTATTGTTAAAGGGCGAATTCAATTCGCCCCTACCAACGGGATATTTCCATGCACTATTAACTAATTAATTAGATTTCACATAGATATATATATATTTAATGAGATAAAAAAATTTTAATTTAATGAAATATGTGTTTATATTTACCATTCAATTAGAAAGTTAACCTCTCCAAAATCACCCTTAGTGTATCTATAAATACACTCTAAATTGCTATTTTGGAGATATGAGAATACTTATCACTTTTGTTTTTTTGTCCTTGACAATTCTTGCAAATAGTCAAGAATTAAGTCCGCAGAGTTTAGTTGGTTCCGCCAGAAAAGAGGGCAAAACATTTAGACCTTATGCCTTATTTACCGAAGAGAATGGTTCGCTTCGACAGTATATAGGAGCGAATGAAGCTTTTTCCGAAAAGAAATTTTTCTCTACTTCCCCTTCTCGAATAAGACGGCTGTTAGATGACGCCCCAAAACAATTTACACTCATCGTTCCAGGGCTTAAAGAAAGTCTATCCATTGAACTGGTTTCCGTTGATTTATTAAGCACTGATTTTCAGTTGATGCACGCTTCAGGAGTGACTATGGAGGAAAATTCAGATATTCAGCATTTCCGGGGAATAGTGGGAAAAAATCCAGGCTCTTTTGCAGCTGTAACCGTCAGTGAATCAGGTATTCAAGGATCCATTTTCACAAAAGAAACAGGAATGCAAGTATTCGGACCGATGGAAGAAACGGAAGGAAATCCAAATGTTCCCCATATTTTATATCCTGCCGACGCATTTCCCACAAAAGAAAAATTAACTTGTTTAACCCCAGATGACACAAGACCATATAGCCAGCAGGAATTAAGTCGCAATGCTACCTTAAGAACTGATCCTAAATGTGTTAATGTTTATTTAGAGGTTGATAACGATATATTTACAGACAAAGGAGGTACTACCAATACGACTGCCTTCATGACCGGATGGTTCAACCAGGTAGCTACTTTGTACGCCAATGAAAACATAAATCTAAGGCTCAGCGGATTATTCCTTTGGGATGTACCAAGCCCATATACAGGAAGTGATTACAATATGCTCACCCAATTTGGTGCGCAAAGACAGACAATAAAAGGGGATATTGGACAATTAGTTTCTTACAAAGGTCGAGGAGGAATAGCTTGGTTAAATGGGGTTTGCGCATCATCAACTCGATTTAAATTAAGTTTTGGCAGTGCACTGAAATCATTTCAAAATGTACCGGCATTTTCATGGAATGTGATGGTTATGGCTCATGAATTGGGGCATATTCTAGGTTCTCAACATACGCATGCTTGTGTATGGAACGGAAATAGTACCGCATTAGATGGTTGTGCCGGAGTTACAGAGGGTGGTTGTGCGCTCCCCCCACTCCCTCCAAATGGAGGAACTATCATGTCTTACTGCCATAATACTTCCGTTGGCACTAAATTTGGAAATGGATTTGGAGAACAACCCGGAAATGTGATTAGACATCGAATTGCTTCGGCAACTTGCCTACAAACATGTCCCCCTATTGATAATTCCGGAACAGGAACAGGAGGTGGATCGTCCACCGGAACAGGAACTGGAAGTGGAACGGGTACAGGTACAGGAAGTGGAACAGGCGGAGGCTCATCTAGCGGTAATGGTGCAGGTTCGGGAAGTGGAACGGGAACAGGTTCAGGAACAGTTGACTCTTGCCGGATAATAAAATTAGAGTTAACGCTTGATCTATTTGGTACTGAAACTACCTGGCAATTAAGAGATAGTGCTCAAGCAGTCAGACTTTCTGGCGGCCCCTATTTAAATAAAAGAAATGGGCAAAAGGTAAATGCTCAAATTTGCCTTATGCCTGGCTGTTATACACTACAAATTGCAGATAATGGCGGTGATGGACTATGTTGCAGTTATGGTAATGGAGGATTTATCATTTCTAATGTTAAAGATTCAGTCCTTTCGAGATCTGGAACGTTTACAAATAATACCATCCTTAATTTTTGTGTCCCTAAATCAGTTTCAGGTGGTAGTGGATCGGGAAGCGGAACAGGTTCAGGAAGTGGATCGGGTTCAGGTTCAGGAAGCGGTTCTGGTTCTGGCTCAGGTTCTGGGAGCGGATCAGGTAACCCTGATTCAACTTGTTTATTTTTAGATCTGATAAAAAATAAAGTTTTAACCTTTGCAGGGACACAAGATTTAGGTACCGTTGAGATCATAGAAAATGGAAAAGGCGCACATCTGAAAGCTAATGCATGGAAAAAAATCATTGGAAATTATGTAGTTACTGCTAATACCGTCGTCGATTTTGAGTATAAGAGTAATCTGGCTCCAGAAATCATTGGCATTGGCTTTGATAATGACGAAGAAATTAGTGCAAATTTAAGTTTTCAAGTAGGCGGCTACCAAAGATGGGGTATCCAAAATCACCGATCTTTTAATAGCCTTTCTACCTGGCAAAAAGTATCTATTCCTGTTGGAAAATTTTATACGGGTACCTTTTCAAAATTCATCTTTATTTGTGATGAGGATAAATTTAATCCGCCCGGAGATGCAATATTCAGAAATATACGCATTCATCAAGGCAATTGCGCCGCTGCCTTACCAAACAAACCAACCTCGGAGGAAGAAACTGGTCTGAGGGAAATTAAAGTGTTTCCCAATCCAGGAAACGGAAATTTTACCCTTCAGTTAAATGGAAGTTTCGAACAAGAAATCTTCCTAAGTCTTTATTCTGCCCAAGGAAATAAAGTAATGGATCAGGTTATTTCAAAAAGTGATCAGCAACTAGTGCCACTTATTTCGCCAAATCTAACACCTGGTGTTTATTTCTACCAATGGAGATCGGGTGATAAAACAGGAAAAGGAAAGCTGGATGTAATCTCAAATTAATATATTTGGAAAAAGCTATGTATGTTTCAATAACCGGACTAAAACCCAAGGGACTTTGGGGACTTATTAAATTCTGGACTTTAGCTGTTCCGACTTTTCGTGAGGGTCAGGTAGCAAAAGGAAATAGGCATTGCGCTGTAAAACGGATACAAGGATATCAATGTACGGTTACAGCATGGGAAAACAGGGATTTGATGTTAAATTTTATGAGAAATGGAACTCATCTAACAGCCATGAAATCATTTCATAAAATAGCCACAGGAAAAACGTTTGGCTTTGAAGCTGATAAAATTCCTTCCTGGAGCGAAGCATTTGAACTTCTGGAGACAAAAGGCATCACCTATTAAAATTCCACCCTTTCAGGATTAAAAATGGATGTTTTTAAGCGTTTTGGTAGCATAAAAAATAAAATGGTCACCCGGAAGAGGCGACCATTTTATTTTTAAATAATATAAAAAGAAGCTGGATTAAGGAACCACCACTTTTTTTGCTGGTAGATCTTTAATGGAAACAGATCTTTTTGAGGTTGTATTCTTTCCGGGTGTTACTAAAGCCATTTCGAAAGCCTTCTCAATATTCAAAATACCGCCGGAAACAGAAAGAGAAGAAAACGAGATTTTTTCATCTTCGGTACCAGGCTTTACAACCATTTGATTTTGTTTAATCGCGGACTCCATCAATATAGATTTAATCTGCACGACGGTTAAATCTGGAAAATAGGAACGTAGAAGGGCTGCTGCCCCGGCTACCATAGGAGCTGCCATACTCGTACCTGGATAGCTATCGTATTTGGAACCCACTACGGTGGAATAAATATCTACCCCCGGAGAAAATAAATCGACTCTTTTGCCACTATAGTTAGAAAAATCAGCAGCCAGATTTTCATCACCTTCCCAATTTAAAGCCCCTACTTCCAACCAATTAGGAGCAAATTTAGGGCCGAATAATCCTTTTTTACTAAATTCATCATTAGGGTAATTATTCGTTCCGTTATTTTCACTTCCGTCATTTCCTGCAGCATGCACTAATAAAACATCTTTTTTTACTGCATATTTAATGGCTTCATCTACTGCCTTTTTATAGGGGGAATATCCTTTACCAAAACTCATATTAATAACCTTTGCCCCATTATCCACAGCATATCTGATAGCGTTAGCAACGTCCTTATCTCTTTCATCTCCATCGGGAACTGTTCTAACTGACATGATACGAACATTATCTGCTACGCCGTCAATACCTATATTATTTCCTCTCACGGCACCGATAATGCCGGCGACATGCGTTCCATGATTAGCATCAGGACCTCTAACATCGTTATTTCCGTAGTATTTTTCGGTTACATCAGCATAATTATCACCCACTAAAATCCTTGGATCATAATCTGGATTGTAATTATAATTATACCTACCGTCAAAATAATTATAGGCTTCATTTAATTGATCAATAAACCCTTCAAATGAAGCGCCTTGACCCATTTGTGCTTTTAATATTTGTACAAGTCTTGCTAACATTTGATCAGGACCAGGTTGCACTTTATCCAAATCATCCAGGGTAATACCCGCTTCTTTTCCTAATTGTTTTGTCAATTTTGCCACAGATTCCTTTAAAGCCCTATAAGTAGGCCAGGTTTCACCTAAAGATTTCCTTTCACCTAAAACCTTCTCCTCCATTTCCTTGAACTCTGTAAATCTTTTTTTATCTTTTGCAGATAAAGAATTAGGATCTGCTTTGTCGAACTCTTTTTTGTATGAAGCGTATAGCCTGGTAATTTCCAAATTATCATGATAAACATTTTCACCTTTAGCATTACCAATAAAATTCCAACCATGGATATCGTCGATATAACCATTTTTGTCATTATCAATGCCGTCACCTGCTATTTCACCAGAATTAATCCACATAACTGATTTTAAATCTTCGTGTTCATAATCCACTCCAGAATCAATGACGGCAACTACTACAGTTTCCCCCTTTTTACCAGCCATGCTGCGCAATCTGTTATATAGGGACTCTGTACTTATTCCTGGAAAACCATCTTGTTTAGGGTCAAGATTAAACCAATTTTTAGGAGCTTGTTCCTGTGCTGTTAGGAATGTAAAACCAAGACCCAAAAGAATTAGAAAAAAACGTACTGGCATATTTTACTTATTTTATATTTAAAAAGTTTAACAAGATAATAGTTTAGCAGAAATAACGCATAAAAATTAAAAAGTATGCTAAATTTTAATTTTTTTTAAATAATTCTTTAAACTTTTGCTACTTTGGGTTATCAAACATCTTAAACAAAAGGGTTGAAAATTAATTACCTATTTCTATTCATGATGGCAATAAGCAGTATTGCCCTTACTCAATCCAATGAAGGAACCAGATTTCACCTTGCATTCTTAGAACATATTGATATTGGTAGAAATAATATGGTGGTTATGATTACCTCCAAATATAATACCTCCGGCACTGTTGAAATGCCCCTTTTAGGTTGGAAACAATCTTTTTCGGTGACTGCTAATCAAGTTACTATTGTTAACTTACCTAAATCAGCTGAAACCATAGGCTCTGAAATGATGTCTTCCAACGGAATTTCGATTAGTAGCGAAAAGAATATTAGTGTTTACATGCACCAATATTATAATCAACGATCTGAAGCGTCCATCGTTTTACCCGATGATGCATTAGGGACAGAATATTATGCGATTGCCTATAAAACCTACCAAAGAAGTGGCATAGTTTATCCATCTGAATGCGTCATTGTTGGCGTTAAAGAGGATACAGAAATTGAAATTACGCTCAGCGACCGAACCAAGGGTGGACGAAATAAAGGGGATAAAATAAATATTATTTTGGGACCTGGGCAGACCTATCAGATACAAACGCAACTGGCAAATAGCGAAATAACGGGAACCCTCATAAAAGGGAATAAACCTTTTGCCCTATTTGCCGGCAACACCTGGACCCCAATGCCAGACCCTTGCGAAGCCCGGGATAATTTATTGGAACAGATGTATCCAATTTCAACCTGGGGCAAAGAATTTATTTCCGTTTTAAGTGCTCAGGTTAGTTATGATGTTTTCAGAATATTAGCGTCGCAAGATGAAACGACCGTAAATATTCAAGGTAGCACAAAGGATACTTACAAATTAAATAAAGGACAATTTATTGAATATCAAAAGAGTGAATCCACCTATATTTCTTCCAATAAACCCATTGCTGTAGCTCAATATAATGTGGGAGGCCAGTGTGGGGGAAATCCCAGCCGTCTCGGCGACCCCTCCATGGTTTTATTAAATAGTATTGAACAAATAAGAGATACTGTAACTCTTTACAATTCTAATTTCCAACAGATTACTGAGAATTATCTCAATGTAGTAGCTCTTTCTACTGACATTGCAAAGGTTACGCTCGACGGCACACCCTTGGGCAATATTCCAGGAGTTATAGGAACAGTTTCTGGAAATTCAAAATATTCTTTTGCAAGGATCAAGGTGAATGCCGGTTCACACACCCTTATTTCTAACGGATGTGGAATGTCCGTAACAGCTTATGGATATGGAAATGCCGAATCGTATGCCTATAATGGTGGAGCAAGTTTCAAACCCATCAATGCCAGTCCATTGCCAGAGGGGGGATGTCTAAATGACTCCATTTTATTTGACGTAGGATTATCCCTACCCCGATTTTCTCTTTTCTGGCATTTTGGAAATGCCGACAGCACCAGAATGAACATCGTCAAACGTTCCTTCAATACCACAGGACCTCAACCTGTTCTGTTAGCCATTAACGACCAATGTTTAAAAAAACTGGATACCATAAGAGGAAATATAAATATTACCATTCCAGGCACACTATCTGTTCCAGGTTCGATATTGATTTGTGAAAATGAAACGCTATCACTCATAGTGGACGATAAAAAATCGGAAAATTATCAATGGACTGGTCCGAATAATTTTTTCAGCACCGAAAAAAATCCTTCCCTTCTAAAGGCAAACCCTACTTTTTCGGGAAATTATTCTGTCATCGGCCTCTTAGATGGATGCCCAACACTTCCTGGCATTACCAAGGCAACTGTAAAAGCTAATCCAAAACCCAATCTGGGAGCTGATGCATTAATATGTCCCGATGAACCTACTTTTAATTTAAAACTTCAAGCAGGATTTTTTTCAAAATATTTGTGGCAGGATAATAGTTCATTGCCTTATTTTCAAGTTCAGGAGGAAGATACCTATACCGTAGGTGTTTGGGATGAATGGGGTTGTTTTGGTGTTGACACCATTGTTTTAACACGTAAATGTCCCACTAAAATCTATGCACCTACCGCTTTCAGCCCTAATAAAGACGGTATAAATGATTTATTTTTTCTTTATGGCGATGATATCCTATCCTTTGATTTAAAAATTGCAGACCGGTGGGGGAACATAGTTTTCAAAACTAACAATTTCCAAGAGGGCTGGAACGGTCAATATCGGGGTATTGATTTAGATCCAGGAATATTTGTATGGATGGCAACCATTGAAGGTTATCGTAGAAATGGGAAAACATTTATCGAAACAAAGAGTGGTACTGTCGCCTTAATTAGGTAAGTTTATTTTCATGTTTTTATTTAAAAAAATCATTTATTTTCTAAGGTTCTATCAGCGTGCGGTCACCATTTATGATTTGCACTCCCCGTTGTTGTCAAAATACCTTTTACCTCTTTTTTATGGTAAGAAACCAAAACTAGCTGCTGTTGAAACCAGAAGAAAATCCTTATTAAAGGACAAAAGAAAGCTTACCAAGACAGAATTTGGCGCTGGATCAAATTTTAAGACAGGGAGCACCCTATTTGTAAATAAAATGGCTTCCAGTAGTCCTGTTTCATCTAAAGAAGGAATTTGGTTAGCATTACTTGCCAATCAACCTGGCGCCAAAACCATATTAGAATTAGGCACCCATTTTGGTCTTTCTACTTCTTATATGGCTTCTTTAAATAAAAAAGTGCATGTATATACTATTGAAGGATGCCCGGAAACAGCAGCTATAGCGGCAGAAACATTTACCCAATTAAACTTAAAAGACCATATTCATCAGCAAATTGGTTCTTTTGACGAAATACTACCTTCTTTTTTACCTCAATGTCCACCTATAGATTTACTTTTTATTGATGGAAATCACAGAGGTAAGCCCTTAATTCATTATTTGAATGTATGTTCCCCCTATCTTTCCCCTGAAGGAATTATAGTGCTTTCAGATATTTACTGGTCTGAAGATATGGGACAAACATGGGATAATATTTTCGAAAAAAATACCCAGTTTCATGCCATTGACCTTTTTCACTTTGGCTTACTAATACCACGAAATGACCAAATTAGTGAAAGACATACCCTTTCAATTATTGATTTGTTTTGGAAACCATGGCGTATTGGCTTATTTCAATAAACAAAAATTAATTTCCCTATTGACTGCCAGTCATCAGTACTAATTTAAAATTACCATTCTAAGTCTGGAGGTAAATTATTACCCATAAAGAAATGGATTTGGATAAGGAATGTAGAGGACAGGTAAGGTTTCTTCTTTAGCATGGAAGGAGATGGACACAGGTAAAATCTTATCTGCGACATAAGCATCCGCTATAATGTAATAGGTTAAAAATATCATCTTGAAAAATACATTTCAGAATACCTACAACAATTAGGCTATTTGTTTTAGGGTAAATAATTTAAATTAAAAAACAGCAAAAAAATTTCGTGAAATTTGGACATTTTTAAAAGTATTGCTTTATTTTGTGAATTAAACTAAATATAGTTTGAAATGCCAGAAAAAGTAAATGTTGATAAGTCTAGTTCTAAAAAAAATATCGCATCATTAAATTCAGGCAATACTTCAATCGAACCAAAAAGTGCTGTACAGCTAAATTCGAGTGAACAGAAATTAGCTACTTTACAAAAAATGGCTGATAATAGTCCGAATAGTCAACGGTATGCACATTTAACATCACTGGCAAATAACAACATTCAGAATCAACCTGTCAGTCAGCTCTCTAAGGACAGTCATAGTTTACCAGATAATGTAAAACATGGTGTTGAAAGCCTCTCTGGCATTTCAATGGACGATGTAAAGGTTCATTATAATTCTGCAAAACCAGCCCAATTAAATGCGCATGCTTATGCAAAGGGAACGGATATACATATTGCCTCAGGCCAGGAAAAACATTTGCCTCACGAGGCTTGGCATGTAGTGCAACAAAAACAAGGGAGAGTCCAGCCAACGACCATGATGAAGGCAAAAGTTCCCATTAATGATGACGCGGGTTTAGAAAAGGAAGCGGATGTTATGGGAGCGAGGGCATTGCAAATTAAACCCTTTTCTCTTTCGGATTATAAGACGGGGAAATCGGTTCAGAGAAAAAAAATAATACAAAGAGCGCCTTTTGCCTTTACTGAAGGAGAAGAACCAAAGATACCAGTTAGCGAACTTATTAAAAATTTTGAACCTAAAAACACCGAACCTGAAAATACCGAACCTGAAAATACCGAACCTGAAATTGCCGAACCTGAAATTAATGAAAATGAGGGTTTTCCCGGAAATGATTTTAAGGGTAAAAATCCTATGCTAGAAAAAGCAAAAAAAGATGATACTTTTAAAGCTTTTAAAAAAGCTGGTGAAAAATATGAAGAAAAAGAGAATGCTAAAAGAATAGCAGAGGAAGCAGAAGAAGCAAGATTACGAGAAGAAGCTGAAGAAGCTGAAAAAGAAGCAAAAAAATTGCTAAAAGAAGCTGAAGAAGCAAAAGCAGCTGCTGACGCCGGAGCAGACGCAACAAGATTACAAGCAGCAATAGCAAAAGCAGTAGCAAAAGCAGTAGCGGCAAACGAAATAGCTCGACAGAAATGGAAATTGGTTAATTTGTTCAATGAAAGAAGGATCAATTTGTCCGATTTAGCAGGTACGTACGGAAGGGTAAGAGATGTAAAGGCAGAACAGCTTAGAAGTGAAGGAAGTGTTCACGCAGAAAATTATGCAGAAACAGCTGGGCAAGGAGCTGCTGTTGGAAGTTTGGTAGATTTGTTTGAACTTTTTGGATCTTATGGAAAATGGCAAGAAAGTGGAAAAACAGGGTTTGATCACGCGAAATTAGCATTAACTCTTGGTAAATTTATTACCGGATTTACTGATACTGTTAATACTACTCTAAAATATGCAAAAGATTCTGATGATTATATGCCTGAGGCACTAACTCAATCAATTTCTTTATTACCTGGAATTAAGGCTGGCTTAGGCGCTTTTAAAAATGCTGTTGAATTTGCCGAAAATTATAAACAAGGAAATGATTTAGATAAGATATTATCCTTAGAATCAACACCAGGAGGAACAGGTCCTATTTTTAATGATGAAGAGATAAAAATACTAAAAGCATACAGGTCACATATAACAATTAAACAAATTGAGATAGGTGTGGATGCGTTATTTAATGCAGCTCAAGTAATAACCATGATTGATCCAACTACTCAAGCAGCTATTGCTATAACACATACTGGTTTAAATGTGCTTAAAAGTGGATTCAAATCATACGTAAACTATGTTGCCAATCAGGAAAGAAAAAGGTCGGAAAGAATTGGAGACGTAGAAATAGACGCTTTAAAAGAACAAGGGATGGAAGAAAAATCTGGAAGAGAAGGATATCCAGCGGCACTTAAAATCTATTTAGCAATAAAAGTACTGAAAAATGAAGACCCACCTAATGCGATTAAAATAGATGCAAAGGAAATTGAGTTAGAAGCTAAGCTTGATGCACTAAACAAGGATAAAACCGATGTTAAGCTAAAAATTACCAGAGGAAATTTTGATTTATTTCTAGAATGCGAAAAAGAAGCAATATATAATATTGCAGATGAGGTTGAAGAAGATAAAACTTTTACTCAAAAATTTTATAGAACGTTTCATATTCCTAAAAAAGATGAAATCATAAAAGAAATGGCACCTGTAATAGATAGAAATAAATTAATGTTGAAAGGAATAACACTGGAAGATATTTATAATCTTCAGCCAGACCATCAAGATTATTTTTTTAATAAAACACAAATAGCTATTAGAACAGCGAGCAATAGAAAACATATTTCATCAAAAGAAAGACTAGATATGATGGAAGAAATATTATTAACAAAAGCAGATGATTCAGAAATTAAGAAATTTATGATTGATAAATATAAAGATAAAGATGTCTATGATACAGCTGCTGATAGTGAAGAAATTAAATTCAAAAAAAGTGTAAAAAAGTTTAAACTTGAAATGAAATTAGATTAAATTTTATGGAAAAATCAATAAATGATATCATTGGCGAACAGTTAAAAAGGTTAGAAATTTCTGATTATAATGATCAAATAATTCCTGGTGAAAATGTAATTGTTTTTAAAAAAGAGATTGATGATCAAATCTTTTTCGTAAATTTAATTTATCAGACACTGGATGATATATTAATTATTCGTTTAATATGTACCTACCTGATTCCATTTAAAGAACCAGGAAAAGATTTTTATCAAATTTTAGAAAAATTATCCAGTACATGCCTTTTAGGATATTTTTCTTTTGCGGAAGAAAATGGACAGTTTTTCATATCCTATAATTCACAATTTGTTTCTAAGACAGAGACTTTTTCTACCAATGATACCCTCGAAACTCATCTAAAGGTATCCTTTGACATGATAGGTATGAATTACCATGAATTATTCGATAAAAAATAAATTAATCCTCTTGGCTAGGTCTTGGTATATTAGTATAATTAATGAAGCTCGGAGTAGCTTTTGATTGAATTAATGAAAAATATATTTAACTAAAATTATTTTTAAAAAAAATTATTAAAATTTGGAAATTTTTAAAAGTATTGCTTTATTATTGTAGTGTGAACTAAATACAGTTTATCATGCCAGAAAAAATAAATGGGACAAGTTTAGTGGTAAAAGCAATATCACATCATTAAATTCCAACCATTCTCCAATTGATGCAAAAAGTGCGATACAGCTAAATTCAACGGAACATAAATTAGCTACTTTACAAAAAATGGCTGACAATAGTCCATATAGTCAACGATTTGCTCAATTAAAATCACTGGCAAATAAAAATACAACTCCGAAGCAACCTGTCAGTCAACTCTCCAAGGACAGTCATAGTTTACCAGATAATGTAAAACAAGGTGTTGAAAGTCTCTCCGGCATTTCAATGGACGATGTAAAGGTTCATTATAATTCTGCAAAACCGGCCCAGTTAAATGCGCATGCTTATGCACAGGGAACAGATATACACCTTGCCTCAGGCCAGGAAAAACATTTGCCTCATGAGGCTTGGCATGTTGTACAGCAGAAACAAGGGAGAGTCCAGCCTACAACCATGATGAAGGCAAAAGTTCCCATTAATGATGACGCGGGTTTAGAAAAGGAAGCTGATGTTATGGGGGCAAGGGCATTGCAAATGAAACCCTTTTCTCTTTCGGATTATAAGACGGGGAATTCATCCCAAAAAGAAGGGCTAGTTCAAAAAGTTCCGAAAAAAAAGAAAACCAGAGAGGAAAGATTATGGGATATACAAGCGGACAAGATGGCAAATAAGATTAAGAAGAAGAAGGAAGTAGAAGAAGTAGAGGAAGAAGTAGAAAGTGATGAAGATATATTTTTTCAATCATTATCTTTAACCAAAATAAAATTTAACTTCGCGGGGTCTGGTCAAGACACTTGGCAAACACGGAAAACAAAATATGATGAATCTGGAGAAAATAACAAAGACTTTGAGAAGGCTGAGCATGTTTCTGGTGGTAAGAAAATGGTAAAAGAGAAAGTTTATTTAAATGGCAAATCAATGGTTGTTGAATATTCAGGGCCTTGTGAAACAATTCTTCTTGGTGCAGGAAAAGGAGCTAGTGATAGTGGCAAAAATAGTACAGAAGATAATTTAAAAGACGCAATATTAACTCTAAATAGATTAATTAAAGAAATTCAATATTCACTTTTGGGAAAAGAGAATGCTGCCAATTTTAAAATTAATTTAGATATTAAAGGCTTTAGCAGAGGAGCTGCAACTGCTTCTACATTTGCAGCATGGGCCAAATCAGTATGGGGTAAAAATCTTGATATTAATTTATTATTAATTGATCCAGTGGATGGATATTCTTTTTCCTCAAAAATGGAAAGTGAGGTAGATGTTAGTACAGTTTATGATGACGAAAAACCAGATACCACTGGAACAACATTAATGATGCCCGTAAAGGCATATGGCTTAAAGGCTTTTAGTCCACAAACAATTAAGGGATATCAAAGATTAATTTTAATTTATGGTTCAAAGGCTCAACATAATTCTGCGCTTGCTGGGGAAAAGCCGGGGGAAACGAAAAATACCTTGACTTGGAAAGGAAAATTGATTAAAGGTATGGATCTTACGAGAAAATTAGATAAAGGTTTGTATGTTGTAAATTCAGAATTTCAACCTCTTGAAATTATTAAAGTACCAAGTATGAAATTTTGGAAGGACCATTTTGAGAAAGAAATTTTAGGTCAAGTTGATGTGGTCGAAGATAGAGATCTAATTATTAAAAGAGCTTTAGAGGTAGAACTTGAAAAATATTTGTAATTAAATACACCCATAATTATTAACAAATTAACTCCAGTTTTTTCAATGAAAGAACTTTGAAGGATCTTAAAACACCATCTCTTCCAAAGGATGTACTCCATTATATGATAGTCACTCTATCCCTTCAAAATTAACAATAGAAAACGCCGGAAATATCTTTAATTTAACCATTAAAAATGAAATGCCCCATTAGGAAGAACCATTTTTTGAGACATCTTAGTATATTTAGTAAATTAAGTATCTTAGAAAAGTAACGCCTCATGTTTCGCATTAGCCTTTTATTCCTTTTGCTTTTTTGCCATTTGTATTGGTAAGAAACCAAAACTTTCTGCTGTTGAACCCAGAAGAAAATCCTTATTAAAGGACAAAAGACAGTTGACGAAGACAGAATTTGGCGCTGGATCAAATTTTCAAACAAGTAACACCCTATTTTTAATAAAATGGCATCCAGTAATCCTGCTTCATCTAAAGAAGGTATTTTTGGTTAGCATTACTTGCCAATCAATCTGGCACTAAAACCATATTAGATTTAGGCACCCATTTTGGTCTTTCTACATCTTATCTGGCTTCTTTAAATAAAAACGTGCAAATATATACTATTGAAGGTTGCCCGGAAACAGCAGCTATAGCAGCTGTAATATTTATCCAATTAAACTTATATAACCGTATTCATCAGCAAATTGGTTCTTTTGACGAAATATTACCTTCTTTCCAAGGAAGGAATTATTGTACTTTCAGATATATACTGGTCAGAAGATATGGCATAAACCCAGGACAATATTTACGAAAAAAAATACCCAGTTTCATGAAATTGACCTTTTTTACTTTGGCTTACTAATACCCCGACAAAATGAAAATTGGTAAAAGGCACACCCTTTCAATCATTGATTTGTTGTGTAAACCCTGACGTATTGGGATAAAATAGGGTAAAATAGGAGGATTGATATGAAATATACTCAATTTTAATGCATAATCAAGCCCAATTTTAAGGACAAAAAACATAAAATTAATTTTGACATAAAATCGCCCCTTTCCAAGTTTTGGTTTATCCCATGATAATGGTGACTTTTAATGTATATCTTTGAAAAAAATAGCACCATGAAATTTGCCAATGTAACAGATGATATTGCTTTTAGAATAATTTTTGGGGACGAAAATAAGAAAGTGGTACTCATTTCCTTTTTGAATGCAGTACTATGTCTTGAGGGAGAACACAAAATTACGGATTTGTATTTTCCAAATACCTACCAATTACCTAAATTTAGGGATGGAAAATCTACCATTCTTGATGTAAAAGCGACAGACGAAAGTGGGAGATCATTTTTGGTGGAAATGCAAGTGGCAGATATAAACGGATTCAGCAAACGTGTACTTTATTATACTTCCCTTGGATATGTCTCTCAAATAGATCGTGGGGTATTTTATGATAAGCTCCGGCCTACTATTTTTATTGGAATTCTTCAGTTTAGCATGTCAAATAATGACGAATATATCCATAGACATCAAATTTTGAATGTCGAGACTGGAGAAAGGCTATTAATGGATATGGAATTCAATTTTATCGAACTGCCTAAATTTAAGTTGGAATTAAAAGACTTAAATACAGTTTTGGAAAAATGGGTTTACTTTATAAAAGAAGCTGAACATTTGAATATTATACCTGACAATATGGATGATAAAGGATTACAAACTGCGTTTGAATCAGCAAATATCCAAACCTGGACCAAAGAAGAACTTCTGGCCTACGATTATTCTGGCATGAGAGAAACAGATGAACGACTAAGAATGGAGAAAGGAATGCAAAAAGGAATGGAAAAAGGAATGGAGAAAGGAATGCAAAAAGGAATGCAAAAAGGAATGGAGGTAGGATTAGAGAAAGGTATGGAGAACGGTATAGAGGTAGGGTTAGAAAAAGGCAAATTGGAGATTGCTCAAAAAATGAAACTAAATGGCATGGCATCTTCTCTTATCCTGGAACTTACTGGATTGAATCTTTAATAATCCTACCATAAAGATAGAAGGTGGGTGTATAATTTCACCCACCTTCTATATTTGCGTTTTTTATTTCTTCAAGTACTTCACTGGCACATTCATATTGTAAAAGGTAAATGCCCATTTATCAGCTTGTTCGTCAATTATTTTTGCCGTAGGTTTTCCAGCACCATGACCAGCATTTGTCTCAATGCGTATTAAAACAGGTGAATCACCTTTGTGTGCTTTTTGTAAACGAGCGGCAAATTTGAATGAGTGTGCAGGAACAACCCGATCGTCATGGTCTGCCGTGGTAACTAATGTAGCAGGATAAGTTACTCCCTCCTTCAAATTATGGTATGGAGAATAACCTTTCAAATAGTTAAACATCTCAGGGCTATCCTGAGCCGTTCCATAATCAAAAGCCCATCCAGCACCCGCTGTAAACTGATGGTAGCGCAACATATCTAAAACACCCACGGCTGGGAGAGCAACCTTAAATAAATCAGGACGTTGTGTCATGGCGGCGCCTACCAATAAGCCTCCATTGGAACCCCCACTGATAGCAAGGTATTCCTTTGCCGTGTATTTTTCCTTTATTAAATATTCAGCAGCAGCAATAAAATCATCAAAAACATTCTGTTTTTTGAGCTTTGTACCCTGTACATGCCAATCTTCACCATATTCACCTCCACCTCGCAAATTTGCCACCGCATAAACACCACCATTTTCCATCCAAACGATATTTGATGTACTGAATCCTGGCGTTAAACTTATATTAAATCCACCGTATCCATAAAGTAAGGTTGGATTTTTTCCATTTAAAACTAATCCCTTTTTATAAGTAATGATTAGCGGTACTTTGGTACCATCCTTTGATTGGTAAAAAACCT
>Ga0247839_1001945_pt1 | contig 32325 bp, 22 predicted proteins | sample LaCruzMarch2015__6_FD_192405 | JGI IMG/M metagenome (GOLD analysis project Ga0247839, IMG submission 192405) | Freshwater microbial communities from meromictic Lake La Cruz, Castile-La Mancha, Spain - LaCruzMarch2015_16m | ecosystem: Environmental > Aquatic > Freshwater > Lake | place: Spain... | reverse complement strand
AGAAAGTATTCCAGTAGAATAATTTTATAAAAAACATAAAAACATGAAACTAATAAAAAATTTAGCAGTAATAGTCGTTGCATTTCTTTCGGTACAATTAAATGCACAAGTAACTATGGGTTTTGAGCCTAATAGTCTTCCAATTAGTAACAGTTGCTGGGCATGGGGATCTATGACAGGATATTACTCAGCAAGTACCATTATAAGTGGTAGTCTTTCAGCAAGAACCATCCCGTTAACAAGCAGTTTACCAACCGCTACTTGGATTAAATCGCCTTGGCTAAAGCCAGGAAGTGGTAATATTACATTTAAAGTAAGGTTAGATGGAAACTCAGCAACATCGCGTTCAATAAGATTGAGATTTATACCATATAATGCTTTAGCAGCAGGAACTATTAAAGAAGGCGTTGCCATATCGGACTCTTTTACCTATGCTTTTGCAGCTCCAGTTAGTGGTTCTGGCTCTAATAATATTAGAAATGTTTCATTCACAATACCAAATTCAATAGCCAACACTAATAATGTGTATAAAGTAATGATTAGTTTTATAGGTGTGGGAGGAACAGGAAGATGTATTGTGGATGATGTTTCAATACCAGGAACTTATTGGGCTAATCCTTCAAATAGCTGTTTGCCTTTAACTTTAATTACAGATACTGATGGTGATGGTGTTCAAGATTCGGACGATGCTTATCCTAATGATGCAATTAGAGCTTACGATAATTTTTATCCTGCAAAAACCAATGGAACTCTAATGTTCGAAGACTTATGGCCTTCGGTTGGTGATTATGATTTTAACGATTTAGTGCTTGGTTATAGATATAATACTGTTACTAATTCAAGTAATAATATTGTAGAAATAAAATATGAAATTACACCAAAAGCAATTGGAGCAAGTTTAAACAATGCGTTTGGTTTTATGCTTGATGGAATTTCGGATGAAAATATTTACAGTGTTGAAGGTTTGAAAAATGAAGCAGAATGGTTAAGTTTAAACAAAAATGGTACTGAAGCTGATCAAAAAACTGCAACTATTATTGTGTTTACTAGTGCAAACTCTGTATTACAAAATCCAGGTGGTTCTAGTGGTGTAAATACTGATCCAAAAGGAATTTATGTAAAACCTACAACTATAAGTTTTACTGTTAGGTTCAGAGATGATGAAGGAAAGCCAGTTAAAAGTGATGTTTCAACAAAAGACTTTACTTCTGAAAACTTCAATCCTTTTATTGTTATAAATCAAGTTCGTGATCAAGAAATTCATTTACCAACTTACAGTCCTTCGACTAAAGCAACAGAAAAAACTTTTGGAACTTCTGATGATAATAGCAAAGAAGGAAACTATTACAAATCGAAAAATGGAATGCCTTGGGCTTTAAATATTCCAGCAGAAATACCTAATACTATTGAAAAAGTTGATTTTATAAAAGCATATAATTATTTTTCATATTGGGTTGAATCGGTTGGAAAAGAATATGCTGATTGGTACGAAGACAAAGAAAAATACAGAAACAATGATGTTTTATATATTGTAAAATAAAAGAATAAAAATATACAAAAAAGGTCAGCGAAAGTTGACCTTTTTTTTTAACAAACTATTTCATTACTTTCATTTCTCTCCAATATTTAAACACATCAAAAAGATTCTTTGGGTTTAAGGCAGAAAAGAAAAGCATAGCCGATTCTTTAGGTTTATATACAAATATAATTACAAAAATGCTTATCATTTGTGAAAAAACAATGCTGTATGCAGCACCTTTTATTCCATATTTTGGAATCATATACGTTTCTAAAACCAAAACAACTATTAACAACAAAAACTGATATATGGTAATGAGTTTTTGCTTGTTTAAAGCTAATAACCAGTAGCCCCAAGCTGTTCCAAAAAAAACTGGAATGGTAATCCAAATATGAATTTTAAAAATTTCGGGAGCTAAAGGAAAACCATCTTTATATAAAAAACCAATCACCAAATCACCTAATAAATATCCACCAATTGATATAAAAATAGCACCCCAAATCATTAAGGAATATATTTGAGTTAAGCGTTTTAATTGTAAAGGTTTGTTGTGTCGGTTATTAATAATTCCTGGAAATAATGCTGCCGAAAGTGCTACAGGAATAAAAAACGAAGCTTCACTAATTCGGGTAGCAGCTGTGTACTGTCCCACCATTCCCATGTCTTGCAAATACCTAGCTATTAAAATTTTGTCAGCTTGCTGGTAAATCATTTGCATAAATGCCGAAATAATGATTGGCCATGAATGTGAAAGCAATCTTTTGGTTTCTATAAAACTAAACTTCCATTTACTAATTTCCTGTTGGTTTTGTTTGTAAAAAACAAGTTGGTTTATTGCTGTTAAAATTGCTTCTAACATTACCATGCTTGCAAACCAACTTAAAGGTGATTCTAGGTAAATAAGTAAAAGTTTTACAATGGCCGAAATAATTAAAGTAATAACTTGTGAAATGGCGTTGTATTTACCTTTTACTTCCGATTGGAAGTAAAAATCGATGACTGAAAACGATTGAAAAACTACTGCAATTGAAACCAAAAAAACAATCCAAGCTCTATTATCAGGATCGCGCATAAAAGAATAATAAGTGGAAGCAATAACAACCAAAAATGAACCAATAAAACGCAACCAAAAAGTAGTTCCAATTATTTCGTATTTTTTGTTTTTTTCAGTAATTAAATCTCTAACTACAATACCATCTAAACCTAATGTAGAAAACACAGTGAATATGCTCAAAACGCTTAAAGCGTAACTAATAATTCCAAATTGTTCTTTACCTAAAAACCTTGCAACGAGTACACCAACTAAAATTCCTGAAATAATTCGAGCTGCTTTTTCTGCAAGCATCCAAATACTGTTATTTATGTAATTGTTGGTTTTCTTTGTCAAAGTCCTTTTTTTTATTTTGTTTTAGCAATCATATTGTCAATAAACTTTGGGGATTGTTACATAAGAAATTTTTTGTTTTAAAAACAAACAAATTCACAGTTCGTTTATTTTGAACAAATCCAAGAACCGTTCACTTTCTAAATTTATCCAAAATTTATTTCAGTGCTATCGCCAATATTCAAGCTTTGTTTGTTGCCGCATAATGTAGCATCATTTCCAATCAACGATTTTTCCAAAATGGCATATTCTATTTGAGAATAAGGTCCAATAATGCTTTCTTTTAAAATACAATAATTCAATATTGCCTCTTCTCCAATCGATACATTTGGTCCAATTATACAATTCGATATTATACAGCCATCGCCAATAAACACTGGAGGAATAATGATGGTATTTTCAAATTTATATTTACTGGTATCGTAATTTAAACGCTTTAGTAATGTGGAGTTTGTTTCTAATAAAATATCTTTTTTACCACAATCGAACCAATTAGCTACATCAAAACTTTTAAACTCAAAACCATGCTGAATCATGCTCATCATTGCATCGGTTAAAGTATATTCGTTATGAGTAGTTTTTTTCTGGTTAATATTGTTGTCTAGGGCATCTAAAAGTGCGTGACTATCTTTAATTTTATAAATTCCAACCAATGCTAAATTTGAAACAGGAATGGCTGGTTTTTCTACCATTTTTACAATATATCCATCTTTGTCAACTTCGGCAACTCCAAACTGACGCGGGTCTTCCACCTTTTTTATTCCTAGCAAATTATACGGTTCAGCTATAATTTTTTTCAAATCTACATCAGCTATCGTATCACCAAAAACAATTAAAATTTCACTATTATTTTGTAAAATATTTTCTTTGGCTAACCAAATGGCATGACCAACACCTTTTCCTGTAGTTTGAATAATAAAACTTGCTGTAATTGAAGGATAATTTTTTTGAATATACTCCTCAATTTTATCGCCTAAATAGCCAATAATAAACACAAATTCATTGACACCCGCTTCTATTAAATTGTCAACAATATGGGCTATAATTGGCTTACCTGCAATAGGAATTAAAGCCTTTGGTTGTGTATGTGTATGTGGCCTTAAACGTGTACCAATTCCAGCTACAGGAATAATTGCTTTCATAATATTTTGATTTTAAAAATTAATTTATAAACGATATATAAGGTCTGATAAGAAAATTTCAAGTTCGAGGCTTGCGAAGATAGAAAAATGGGAGTTTGCTAATTGCAAATGACCATTTTTATAGCGAGCATAACGAAGAAATTGGACTTTTCTTGCATACCTTACTTATGCTTCTTCAAGCAAAGTTCTAAACGCATAAAACTGCTCCCCAAACAAATCTCTTCCATCTTTTTGCAAAGCTGGCGCAAATTCAGCTACATATCTTTCATAATGTTCCATGGTTTCGGCAAAATATTGAATGGCATAAGTTTCACCTACTTCATCTTCTTGCTTGCTTAGTAATTTTAAAAACTTATATGATGTGAACATGCCCGTTGCCATTACATCTGCCAAGTGTTTTTCTTTCATCCATTTTACCCAAGCTTCGTGAATATTGGGTTCTAAATTAATGGTTACGTTATATACTATCATTCTGTTAATTAATTATATCTCCTCTTAATTGTCGGTATCTTTTTCTTACTTCGTTTATAAAAATACTGCTTCCGTAATTTTCAATAAATTTTTCGTATTGTTTTTTAGCTTCTTCGGTATTGTTTAAGTTTCTATCGTAAATAATGGCTAAATTAAGCAATGCATTATCACCCAAAATATTAGTTCCATGTTCATTTATTACAATATTATATTGCTTTATTGCTTCATCAAATTTCTTTTGTTTGGTAAAAATTTGTGCTTTTTTAAATGCAATATCGTCAATTAAAGCATGTTTTGGAAACAACAAAGAGATAGAATCTAATAACTGAAATGCTTCAGTAAATTTGTTTTGCTGATAGTTTAAATCGGCTTTTGCAAAAAGTTTTAACGCATCTTCATTCGAATCAACTGTGTTGTCTTGAATTAATAACGAAAGTTCTAAAGCATTGTTTGCAATTAACTGAGTGGTGGCAGTTTTTAAAATATCTAATTGGGCTTTTGCCCATTCAAATTCACCTAAATAAAAACTCAATTTTGCATTTCTAAACTTGGCTTCTTGTCCATAAGGATGTTCTAAAAATTCTTTATCTACTTGTCCGTAAAGCAGCATCGCGTCCCATTGTTGACCTTTAATTACGTATAAATCACCGAGGTCTAATTTACATTCTGCTTTAAAATAATTATCAATTCCAGGTAATTCCAAAATGCTGCTATAAACTTCAATTCCTTTGTCAATTTCGTTCAAATAATAGGCATATAATTTACCCAAATCGCGCATGCTTTGAGCGGTGTAATTTGTTTTTCCGTTTTCGGCTAAAAACAAAATATATGTTTTTTCTAAATTTTGTAAATCAAGCAAACTGAGGTTCGTATTACTCAATAATTTTTTATTGCTGGCTTCCAAAATTCCTAATTTAGCAGAAAGGTAATAAGCTTTGGTATTTCCTAAAATAACCACTTCGTTAAACAAACGAATGGCTGCATCATATTTTTCGTTACTAATGGCCAAATAACCCAAATCCATCATTTTTCGGCCTTCTTCTTTTAAACGTTTGTCTATTGCTTTTGCTTGAATTAAGGCATTGTCAAAATCTTTGCGTTGTACATAAAACCAAATCAACATTTCGTAAAAAACATCGGTATTTGGATTACTTTTTATTTTTCTAATCAAAGCATTTTTTAGTAACTCAAAGTCCGAATTTTGTTGAATATTATTTTGTAACAAACCTTGAATTTCTTCACTAATTCCGGGGTTTTGTTCCACACTTCCCAAATACTCATCTATCATTAATTGATTTTGTTTGGTTTTGGCATAAAGTGCTGCTAATTCATTGTTAAATACGCTCATATAACCCAATAACTTTCGTCCATTTATATAGCTTTTTATGGCATATTCTGTTTCGTTTCGTTTTTCAAACGCATTGGCGGCCTCGTAAATTTTATCCTGATTCGGTATGGTTTTTTTTATTACTTCGTCAAATTGTTTAATGGCTTTTTCGTGCTTATTGTTAAGTTTATTGATATAGCCAATATCTACCATGTAGTATGCAGAATTCAATTTTCGATACATTTTTTTCGATAAACTTTCCGCATCATCCATGTGTTTAAGTTTAATGTACGATTGCAATAAATTGTCGTAAAAGTAAAACGAAGTAAGATTTTTATTCAACAATTTTTCGTATAAATCAGCAGCTTTATCGTACTCTGCATTCGAGAAAAACTGAGCAGCTAATTTTTCATCATTGTTTTGTGCAACGAGTGCATTGCCAAAGGCAACAAACAATACAAAAAGTATAATTTTATAAAGCAATTTCATTTTTATTTTCAATAGCAAATAAAGTGTTTATTTCTTAATTTTACTTGGATTATTACTTACAAAACTATCCCAACTGGTGGCTTTCTTTTTTGCAGGAATTTTAGCTTTGGTTTTAGCCAAATCTATTCCTAAGTTTTTTTGCATATAATGGCAATAAGCTGCTGCCAATCCATCGGTAGCATCTAAAAATTTGGAATCGTGTTGAAACTTTAAAATATGCTGCAACATGCCCGAAACTTGTTCTTTGGTAGCGTTTCCGTTTCCAGTAATTGATTGTTTAATTTTTTTTGGAGAGTACTCATTTACAGCTAACTCACGGCTCATGGCACCAGCAATGGCAACACCTTGCGCTCTTCCGAGCTTTAACATCGATTGAACATTTTTACCATAAAATGGTGCTTCAATGGCTAATTCGTCAGGTTTAAATTCATCGATTAAGCCAACAGTACGTTCAAATATTTTCTTCAATTTCAAGGCATAATCATCATATTTTTCTAAATGCAAAACACCCAAAGTAATTAACGAAACTTGCTTTTTTTTTATTCCAATAATTCCATAACCCATAACCAAAGTTCCAGGATCTATTCCTAATATTATTCGGTCAAATTCTTTTATTTCAATACTTATTTCCAAACTTAGTTTTGCTCAAAAAACAAATATGAAAAAATAACAATGGTACCAATAATTCGCATGGCGGCTGTTATCAAATAATTATTGGTAAACTCAGCAGGAAAATTTGCTTTTAAAAGTTTGTTGTAATTAATATTCATTGGTATAGCCAACGATAATACATTGCTTAAGGCAAAACCAAATAAAGCCAAACGAATGGTAATCAAATCCATTAAAATAATTACTATAAAAATTACCATAATAGCCAAACTGATGTATAAATTTATATTATTTCGTTTGCCAAAAAGTTTAAACAATATTGCTTTGTGTTCATTGCTAAGTTGTTCTATAAACTTTTGTTGCCAAACTCTTGCAGCTAACATAATTGCAAATCCCGATAATAGATAAAATATAAAACTCATTCGTATTTTTAAAAAACTCAAATATAATTTTAAAACAAAAGCAAACCAAAAAATTATATAAATTGCACACCTTAAAGGCAAAAATATTGGCTTGAAACAGTTTTGGCAAACACATAAAAAATGGATTACTTACTTAAAATTTGCGTTGGCAATTTTAACCATTGCTTTTATACTTTACAAACTGTTAGTTGCTTATCAAATAGATAAAAAATTCATCCAATTTCATTTCGATTTTTCTTTTCAAAATACTTTATTTTTAGTTTTAGCAGTTTTGCTTCTTTTTGCAAATTGGGGATTGGAAACCGCCAAGTGGCATTTGCTCATTAATCGGTTCGAAAAAATTAGTTTTTCTAATTCTTTAAAAGCTGTTTTGTCGGGAGTTACTTTAAGTATTATCACTCCAAATCAAATTGGCGATTTTGCAGGAAGAGTAATTCATTTGCAAACTTTGAATAAAATAAAAGGCTCGTTAATTACTGTAATTGGCCACACAGCACAGGTTTTGGTTACTGCCATTTTTGGAATGTATGCGCTTTTGGCATTTACTGCCAAAGCTGATTACTACGTTTATATTTATTGGAAACAAATTGCATTTGCTTTTTTTGTTATGCATGTTTTTGCAGTAATTGGTTACATACGAATTGAATTTGTTTACAATATTTTAAGTAGAACCAGGTTTTTCAATAAAATTGAAAAGTTCATCATAGTTTTTAAATCGTATTCCAAAACTCAGTTAACAAAAGTGTTGCTTTTTTCTATTATTCGTTACACAGTTTTTTTGATGCAATATGTGTTGTTATTGCAATTTTTTGGCGTTCATATTGGTTTAGTAAATAGCTTTATTGGCGTGGTTGCAGTTTTTTGTATTCAATCTGTTGTACCAAGTTTTATTCTGTTAGACATTGGTTTACGTGGTGCTGCTGCCATTTTTGTTTTTGAAGAACTCAGTAATTACGATAAAAGCATTGAATTAGGAGTGTTACTTTCAGCTTATTCACTATGGATAATTAACATGATGATTCCATCGCTTTTAGGACTTTTTTTTATTTTAAAACACCGTTTTTCTAAATGATTTTTTGGACTTATTTTTCTTATACTTTAACAGCTGGTTATTTTATTTTGATTGCCTTTTTCTTTGTTGGATTATTGGCAATTATTTACCGTACAAAAAAGGCGAAGAACATTGAAAAATCAAACCATTTAAACACCTTTTCTATTGTAATAGCTGCTCGCAATGAAGAACATTTTATAGGAAAATGTTTGGCCTCCATTACCAATCAAAATTTTGATAAAACCAAGTTCGAAATTATTGTAATAAATGATCACTCAACCGATAATACTTTAGACGAAATATTAGCATTTAAAATTCAATCCCGCAAAAGCGGTACAACAGTCAAAATTTCAATTATTAACTTGGCAAATTTTGAAAATATTAACAATAAAAAACAAGCCATTACCAAAGGAATTAATGATGCAATTTTTGACTATATTATTTTAACCGATGCCGATTGTGTAAGAGGAAATTTATGGTTGCAAAGTATCAATGATTTTATCAATATTTCTGCATCAAAATTGGTGTACGCTCCAGTTGAATTTAAAGCAAAAAACATATTTGAAAAACTACAAGCTTTAGAGTTTGTAGGCTTAGTAGGAGTGGGGGCTGCCGCCATGGAACTTAAAAATCCAAACATGTGCAGTGCAGCTAATTTAATATTTGAAAAGCAAGTTTTTTTTGATGTAAATGGATACACCGATAACGAACATATAATGACTGGTGATGATGAGTTTTTGATGCATAAAATCTTTAAAAAATATCCCAATCAAGTGAAATTTTTGTTCGATAAAAATGCCATTGTAGAAACTGGTGCAAATGGAACTTTAGCACAGTTAACCGAACAACGAAAGCGGTGGGTGAGTAAAAGTACCAAATACGAAAACCGATACATTACTTTAATTTTGGTAATGGCATATTTTTATAATGTAAGTATTTTTGTAAACTTCTTTATTGATTGGCATTTAGCATTGAATCAGTTGCTTTTTAAAATGCTGATAGAAGGTTTGTTTTTATTTACTATGCTTAAATTTTACAATAAAAAACTCCTTATTTTATTACTTCCAATAGCCGAAATATTTCACATTATTTATGTAATAATTATTGGCATTTGGGCTAATTTTGCTACTTATACTTGGAAGGAAAGAACACATAACTAACAATATGAATTACGAATTAAGCGAAATTGATTACGATATTTTAGACGTTTTATACTTTGTAGAACCATTTGAAAAAATATTAGAAGAAGTGACTGCACCACCCAAAATTGTGGCAGATTGTTTAAAACATTTAATTGCTAAAAAATATGTTGTTGCCATGCGTTTTGACGAAGAAAAACAGGATTATATTAAAAGTTTTATATACGATTCTGACGATATGCACGCTTATAGTTACTTGGCTACCAAAGATGGCATGTTAGCTCATAACGGAAGACTGTAAAATGTGTTCAGTAAAATGCACACAACCAGCTAAGTAGATACAAATAACTAGTTTACCTTTTTACTAAACCAGTTTAGTATGGATACACAACTAGTTCAGTATGGATACTTAACCAGTTCAGTAGATGCACATAACTAGTTTACCTTTTTACTTAACCAGTTCAGTATGGATACACAACCAGTTCAGTATGGATACTCAACCAGTTCAGTATGGATACTCAACCAGTTTAGTAGATGCACATAACTAGTTTACCTTTTTACTTAACCAGTTCAGTTTGGATACACAACCAGTTCAGTAGATGCACATAACTAGTTTACCTTTTTACTAAACCAGTTCAGTAAGGATACACAACCAGTTCAGTATGGATACTCAACCAGTTTAGTAGATGCACATAACTAGTTTACCTTTTTACTAAACCAGTTTAGTATGGATACACAACCAGTTCAGTATGGATACTCAACCAGTTTAGTAGATGCACATAACTAGTTTACCTTTTTACTAAACCAGTTCAGTTACATTACTCAACTTTTGCAAGCTGCTTATTACCTAAATTACATTTGTATAGTTACTTCTTCATTTATAGTTACTTACAAACAAATTTTCAAAATATTTTTCGAATTGTTTTCTAGTTTAAAATCATTACTAATTTGATATGGAATAATAGCTACTATCTCAGAGGTTTTTTTGCTTAATAAAACCATACATTTTTCTTTCTCAAAAAGGTTAATTTTTTTATCAATCAAATAATCGCTAACTAGTTTATTACCATTCATTCCAAGTGGTTTAAATCGGTCGCCATGTTGCCAAGTTTGAAGTATAAAATCATTACCAGTTTTTTCTTTATTTAAGTACAAACATTTTTTTGAAAAAACAGTGGGCATTTCACTCAATGTTTCAAAGCCAATTTTACCAATTGGTGTATTCACTTCAATCGATTTTTTTCCAACAAATAAAGTTTGATGAATTGCTTCCACTTTTCTCTCCCGAACAATGATAAATTTTCGATCAATTAAAGCCTCATGGGTTTCATTCTGTAAAACAATTCCGCTGTTGTTTTCATAATTTTCAATAATGTTTAATATAACAGTTTCGTTAAAGTTATACTCGCTGAGAATATTAAACAATAAACTAGTAACAGCCAAGTGCGACATAATTTTCAAATCAATGTAAACTAGGTTTTTGTGAGTGCTCACAAACTTGTTTTTTAGCTCATTTATTCTTTCGTTTATCAAAATTTCATCCGCACTGATTTTTTTGCTAAGCTGGTAAAAATTATTCACCACATTGGTGTTTAATTCTTCTAGTTTTGGAATAACCAAATGCCTAATTTTATTTCTCCAATAATCATCTTTTTTATTGCTGCTATCTTCCCTAAAAGCTATTTTATTTTCATTGGCATAAGCCGTTATTTCAACTTTATTGGTAAATAATAATGGCCTAATGATGTTATTGTTTTTTGCTGAAATTCCATGCAATCCACTAATCCCAGTTCCTCGAGTCATGTTTATTAACATGGTTTCTGCCACATCGTTTTGATGGTGTGCAGTGGCAATCAATTGGCAATTATTTTCCAATGCAATTTTGTTAAACCAATCGTAGCGCAATTGACGTGCAGCCATTTGAATAGAGATTTTTTTTTCCTCAGCAAATGCTTTTGTATGGAATTTAATGGTAAAAAATTCAATATTGTTTTTTATGCAAGTGTCAAAAACCAGTTTTTCATCACCATCGCTTTCATTGCTCCGCAACCCAAAATTACAATGCGCCACCGCAATTTTTATATTTGCTATTTGGAACAAATCAAGCATTACCATTGAATCTATACCTCCACTTATGGTCAACAAAATTTTATCGGATTGTTGAAATAATTGGTTAGTAGAAATATATTTTTTGAATGATAAAAGCATAGATAAATAGATTGGAATATTTTACAAATATATTAAACGGGTTGTATTTTGTAGTTGTCGCAGTATTCAACAAGAACAAAAAGCGTCATTCCGGAGGAATCCCCTTTCCAGAAGAATCCCCTTTCCAGAAGAATTCCCTATTGAATTATGTTGGTTGCTTAGGCAAGCAAAACGAAAGGTTTGGAATTTAATCAGTGAATCTGTGGCAATATTTTTTTGAGTAATTGTAAAGTACATTAACCACTGTCTATACTTAATCAGTGAATCTGTGGCAATATTTTTTTGAATAATTGTTAAAAGAACAAACCACTAACAAACTATGTTTTCTATGTAACTATGTGGTTCAGTTTTTTTTGAGTAATTGTAAAGTACATTAACCACTGTCTATACTTAATCAGTGAATCTGTGGCAATATTTTTTTGAATAATTGTTAAAATTACAAACCACTAACAAACTATGTTTTCTATGTAACTATGTGGTTCAATTTTTTTTTAAATAAATGGTTAGGAATTTAACTGTTGTTATGACTTAATAAGTGAATCTGTGGCAATATTTTTTTGTACAAATTTTTTTATAGTTTTGACCCATGTCATATTTTGCTAAAAAATTTATTTCCCTCTTTATTCTAATCATATTTGTTCAATTGGTAAATGCACAACAAAAAAGCCGAGTAGAGATTTTAGGTGCCGATTTATTCGAAGGTCAAGTTACACAATTTGGAAACTCCAAAAAACTGATTGGTAACGTAAAACTAAAACAAGAAACTACTTTAATGTACTGCGATTCAGCCATTTTATATGACGATTCGAACATGGTAAAAGCCTATAGTCATGTAAAAATAAACCATAACGATAGTATTCACATGGAAGGTGATTATTTAAAATACGATGGAAATTCAAAACAAGCATACATGGAAGGAAACGTAAAAATGTATGATAAATCAATGACCTTAACAACGAGTCAGCTAAATTTTGACATGGCAAATAATGTTGGTTATTATTTAAACAATGCGTTAATTATTAGTGACAGAAATAATTTAACAAGTCAATATGGTTATTATTACAGTAGAACTCGGAATTTTTTCTTCAAAAAAAATGTGGTGCTTATTAATCCTGAATACACCATGAAAAGCGATACATTGATGTACAATACCATTGCTAAAACTTCGTATTTTTATGGACCAACAGTTATTGAAGGAAAAAAAGACAAAATAACTTGTGAAAATGGTTGGTACGACACCAAAAAAGAAATAAGCCAGTTTAGTATAAATGCGGTGCTTTACACCGAAAACAAAATTTTAAAAGCCGATAGTTTATTTTACGATAGAAAAAACACCATTGGCAAAGCATTTAATAATATTGAATTATACGATTCTGTTCAAAAAATTACATTGTATGGGAACTATGGAATTACAAATGGAAAAACCAAAATAACTTATGTAACCCAAAAACCTTTTGCAGTTATGGTTATGGATAAAAAAGACAGCATGTTTTTATATGCTGATAGTATTTTTTTATTGCAAGCCGATAAAAAATTGAAGCAAAAAGAAGCCATAAAAGCATACCGAAAAGTAAAAATATTTAAGTCGGATATTCAAGGAGTTTGCGATAGTTTGGTTTACCAAAAATCAGATTCTACTTTATCCATGTTTTCAGCTCCAATAATTTGGAATGGTGTAAATCAAATTACAGCCGATACCATACACTTTTATATTAACAACAATCAGCTAGATTCCTTTGAATTACGTAACAATTCGTTCCTAATTTCGAACGAAAAAGGACCGCATTATAACCAAGTAAAAGGTAAAAATATGAAAGGATATTTGGATAGTTCTAATATAAAATATTTAAGAGTTTATGGCAATGGGCAAAGTATATATTACGCCAAAGAAGACAGTATAAATTATATTGGTATAAACAAAATAGATTGCAGTGAAATGGAATTTTATTTTGTAAATAAAAAAATAAGTAAAGGTGTTTTTATTACAAATCCTGATGGCTTTATGTACCCGCTCGATGAACTTAAACCAGAGGAATTAAGACTTAGAGGCTTTATTTGGCGAGAAAAAGAAAAACCGCAAAAGGTTTATTATCAATATAAAAAATAAAAAAATGTTAATTTTATGTGCAAATGTTTGTTTTTTTAAACTAAGTCACTATTTTAGCTAACTCAAATATTTAAAAAACTAAACTAAAAAAAGAATATATGAAATCAAATTTTACTAATTTTTACGCAAAACTAAGTTCGTTCTTAGTTTTATTTATGGGGCTATCAGCAAGTAGTGCTTTTGCCCAAGGTTTTGCAGGAGGTAAAACCTATGTAGTAAACGGTCAAACCGATCAAGTTGCTCCGGTTGATACTTTTGTGAACCTGATGAATACTACTACTGGTAACTTAGGTGCCATTACTTATTTAAATGCCAATGGTATTGATGTTACTTTAGCTCCTGGAACTGTTACTATATTATTAGATGCAGGTTATTCTGGAGTTGAACCAACACCAATTCAAGTTGGTCAAGCTAATGGTTCTGGATATCCTAACATGAGTTCTACTAGACCAATAGTTTTAAAACCTAATAGTGGTTTAAACTTTGTAATTTCTACTTCTGCTACAATACCAGCCAATGGTAGTTTGTTCAGAATTTATGGTAGTACCAACTTTACAATTGAAGGTAGTGGAACTACAGGACAAAGAAATTTAACTTTTACCATGGGTAATTCAAGTGCTCTAAATAAAGTTATAGATTTTATTCCTGCTTCGGCAAATAGAATTAGAAATGTTGGTATTAGAAATTGTATCATAGTAGGTTACTCAACTGCAACTACTATTAATACTTTTGCTGGAATTTATTTTGGAGGTTCTGCAGGAACACCATCAACAGCTTTAGTTGGAACAAACTATAATATTAGTTATACTAATAATTTAATTATGGCGGTTCAAAACGGAATTTACCACAGAGGTTTTGCTTCAAGTGCTACTTTATTTCCTTCTCAAGATACAGGAGTTAATATTATCAATAATATAATAGGTAATTATAATAACCCAATAAATGCTGCTAATACACCTTGTATTGGTGGAACAGGAACGTCACCGGTTGCTGGTATTTATTTAAATACTGTAACTAACTCTACTGTTTCTGGTAATATAATTAGAAACACTTTACCATTAAGTGTAACTTCTGTAAATGGTAGTTACTCAGGTATTAGATTAGATGGTACAGGTTCAATTGCATTGGATTCAAATATTAGAATTGTAAAAAATCAAATTTATGGTTTATATACAAATTCAACCAGTCAAGGTGTTTCAGGTATTAGAGTTAGTTTAGGTGCACCAACATCTCCAAGAAGATTATTAATTGCAAATAACTCAATTGCAAAAATTGCAGCAGTAAATGGTGGAAATAGTTTTGGAAGTATGGGAACTTACACTGCAGGTATATTAGTAGAAGCTGCAACTTCAAATGTTGGTTTAGAGGTTTTGTTTAATTCAGTTAATTTAACTGGAGATACATTGGCTACTAATTCAATTTCTGCATGTTTTGTTACAAGTAATACTACACTTGGTGGAATTACGATGATGAATAACTCTTATGCAAACAGATTGAGTAGAACAATAGGAAATGGTACAACAACATTTGGTAATTTAGCTGGTTACCAAAATTATGCAGTAATTGTTGCTGGTAGTACAAATCCTTTTTCATTCTCAAACTTTAACAATTACCATGCTAACACATTTGGTGGTGGTTATGCATTTGTAGCAGGCGTAGTTAGAAATAACATTTTCAATCAAGTTTCTACTATAAAAAGTTATGTAAATTTTTTCCCTTCCGATACTAATAGTTTTGCTGTTATTGCTCCTGTTACTAGCGATACTTTATGGTCGGTTGCAAATGGTTTTTCACACAGAACTTATAATAGAGGTTATGCTTTAACTACTTTAAACCAATTTAGTGTAGCAGTTTATAATGCTTTAAACAATAAAATCAGTGATGATATTTTTGGAAATCCTAGAACTGGTTTAGGTCGTTTTACTTCTATTGGTTGCCACCAATGGTTAGGCGATTCAATTGATATACCTACTTCTTTACGTGGTGGTGTTACTTATAATATTGATGATTTTTCTAGTCCGCCAGTAGCTTCAACTCCTAATACAGGAAGTTTTAAAAATTTAGCTGAGGCAATTACCTATTTAAATTCTTATGGTATTTCTGGAAATCAAAACAATGTAACTCTTCGTATTACTAGTGATTATAAAAGAGAAACAGATTGGATACCAGCAATTACTGATTATCCAGGTTCTGATCCTTCGTTAAATGTAATTATTAAACCAGCTGTTGGTGTAGTTGATACTATCTGGGCTCCAAATGTTCAAAATATTGCTAACTCATCTGTTTTAAGATTTATGGGAGCAAAAAATGTAATAGTTGATGGTTTGCCTAGTTCAGGTCCAAATGTTAGAAACTTAACATTTATGTTTAGAGGCCAATCAATAACTAATAATGCTCGTGTTATTGGGATTGTTCCTACAGATGTTCCTTGTCAGAATATTACAATTAGAAACATAAATATTTTAGGTAATACATCAACAACTGCTGTTAATACTCATGCGGGTATATATTATGGTTACCCTTTAACTGGTGCAATACCAACTGCAAACGATACAATTAGAACCATTGCAAATAATAATATCAATATCTATAACAACTTAATTCAAGGTGTAAGAAGTGGTATAGTTGTTAGAGGTTCAGCAGCTAATCCTGCTGCAACTGCTCCCGATTTTAAAGGTACTGCTTCTGGTGTTCCAACATTTAGAATTGGTAACTTAAAAATAGTTGGTAATATTATTGGTGGTTCTACACCAATAAATGTTGGTTTGCCTACTACCTTTATTGGTGGTGCTGCAGATCAAGCTGGTATTTATGTTCAAGGTATTGAAGCAGCTTTAATTGATTCAAACATTATTAGAAACACTTTACCTACTACTAATTTATCAAATGGATTTAGAGGTATTGAAATCAATGAAACTTCTACTAAATATCCAAATTTTGATGTAACAGTAAGTAAAAACTTTATATATAATTTAGTTACTGCTACAGGTCAAAGTGCAATAGGTATTAGAACTTATTTTGCTGCTCCTGCTGGTGCAAGAAGTTATTTCTTTGCCAACAATTCTATTTCAAATATTCTTTCAATTGGTTCAGGAACTGGATCACCAGCAAGTTTATTAAATCCAACAGGTATATTAATTGATGCTTCAACTGCAAATACATATACTACTTCTGATTTAGTAACATTGTCGAACAATACCATTAACATGAGTGGTAACAACGTATTAGCAAATAATAGTTCTATTTCTGCTTTGTATTTGGGTTCTGCAATAAGAGGTGGTATTTCGAGTGTGAATAATATTTTTGGTGTAACTGCTAATAGAATAACTGCAGGTACAATGTACTCAGTAATTTCTATTTCACCTGTTAATCCATTTGCTGTTAATCCAGTTTTCTCTATACCAGCATCCGATTTCAATTCTTATTTTGTTTCTGGTAAAAATCCTACTGCTACTAATAATATTTTGATGGCTACTCCTTCTTTAGCACCTACAACTAGAATGAACATTAATACTTTGCGTCAGTTTACAGGAACCAGTTCTGATTTAAGTTCATTTAATTATCCAACTGCATTTTTATCAGATACTTTGCCTAATTTAAATGCAGTAACTGCTGGTTCAAGATATACAGCTGGCGCTTCAGTTTCGTTAGTATTAGTTGATATTTATGGTGCAGCTAGGTCATTAGGGCCTCAAATGGGTGCTGTAAAATTAGATTTAATAAACACACCTTTACAACCTAATGCTACATACCAAATTAATGGTGTAGATAATTATCCTGTATTGGCTAGCGCAAGTAATGGTTCATTTAAAACATTGCGTTCAGCAGTAAATTATTTAAATGCATTTGGTGTTGGTTTAGCCTTTTCGGGTTCTAACCCAGTTAAATTAGCTTTAAGTAATGGATACGTTGGTGAAACAGATACATTTACTAGTCCTATTACAGTAATGGATTTTCCTTCAGCATCTTCTACAGTTCCAGTAATTGTAACAGTAGCTGCTGGTCGTCAGGATACAATTAAATTTACTACAGTTTTAACTGCTCCACCAGCAAACTCAAGTTTGATTAGATTTAATAGCTCTAGTTATTTTGGTTTTGATGGTTCAAATAATGGAACTACTACAAGAGATTTAACAATTGTAATGCCTAGCAATATGACTTCACCTACTTATAAAATTATAGATGTATTGGGTGGTCAAAGTTCAATTTTTGCAACTAGCTTATCTACATCAAATAATTTTGTAAACAATTGTAATTTAATTGGTAATTCAACGACTTCAGCTATTAATACTTTTGCTGCTATTTATATGGGTGGTATTACTGCTACTCCATCAAATGGTGCTGGTTTTGGTGGAAATAACAACAATACTTTCTCAAATAACTTTATAGGTGGATGCCAATATGGTATTTATTTAAGAGGAAATGGAGTTAGAGGCCAAGGTGATGTTACTACTTCTATTTTAAATAACGTAATTGGTGGAAATGTTGCCCCAGGTGGTTCTTTACCAACTAATTATTTTGGTGGTATTAATAATGCAGCTGGTATTTTCTGTGTTGGTCAATACAGAGCAAACATTAAACAAAACATGATACAAAACAACATGGTGAATTTTTCTAATCCTAGAGGAATAGAATTAGGAGTTATTGTTGGTTCAAATACAATTTTAGATTCTGCTAACATTATTGATGGTAACATTATTAAAAACATTAGCTCAACTGTAAGTGGCAGTGCTGCTTATGGTATTTACATGAATTTTGGAGCTGATGCTGGTAATGTTACAAACAGTACAAGATTCATTAATAACATGATTTCTGGAATTACTGCTACAGGTTCTGCTACTTTAATGAGTGGTGTTTATGGAATTGCAATTGATGCAAATCCAACAAATGCTTTCTCTGATCCTAATATTGGAATTTACTATAACTCTATTAGTTTAGGTGCTGCTAATACAGTAACTGCTGGTAGAACTGCATGTTTAGCTATTGCTGACAAGTTTGCATTAAATTCAACTTCTTTATTATTGAAATCTGGATTTAAAATGCAGAATAATTTATTTTCAAATAAATTAGGAGGTACTTCAGCTTTAAATGGAGTAAGAGCAAGTGCTGTTCAAGTAGGAAGTTTATTAAGTGCTTTTTCAGTTTCTGAAAACAACAATTATTTTTGTAATGCTACAAACGCAACCAATAATCATTTAACAACAAATGCTATTGGAACTCAAAACGTATTTAATGGATGGGATAGTATAAACATATTTACTGGTGGAGATATGTACAGTACTAACTTTACTATTCCTTTTACTAGCGATTTAGATTTATTTATTCCTGCATTAACTAATTCAGTTATTTACAGTGCTGCTACTCCAATTTTAGGAGTAACTACTGATGTTATTTCAACAACTAGAAATAGTTTAAGTCCAACAATGGGTGCACATGAATATACTGGTGGTAATAATATTGATAGTGTATTACCTCGTATTGTTCCTGCAAACACTGTAGTTTGTTTAAATGCAACGTTTAACTCAATCAGCTTTTTAGTAGTTGATAAAAACTACACTGGCGATGTTTTAACTTATAGAGTAAATGGTGGAACTTCAATTAATTTACCTAGTTCTGCAACTTCTTCAAGTATCAATAGCAATGGTTTCTTAGTTAGAACATATAATTTCCCATCTTCTGCATTTGCTTCAGGTGGAATAATTGAATATAAAATTACTGCATCTGATATTGTTGGTAATAACGGAATTTATCCTAATCCTGCTGTAAAAGCTTGGGATACTTTATCTACTGGTATTGCAACTTATCCTTACACCATGAATTTTGAAGATGGTTTAAAAGGTTGGTCAACTCAATCGTTAACACTTGGTGCAAATTGGAATACTGGTGCTTTTGGTTCATCTATCAATCCTTCACAAGCTACCGAAAATGGTATTAAGTGTGCTGTTTTCCCTTCTGCTACATTAGCAGTTGGTGCATCGGCTAGAATGGTATCTCCTTGTTTTAATTTGAGTGTTTTACAAAGACCAGTTTTACGTTTCCGTTTTTCTCAAAGTAATAGCAATGTCACCAAAAGAGATTCTGTGAATGTTACTGTTTTAATAAATGGCTTTCAAGGTCCAATAATTAAAGTTGCTATTAGACCAAATTCTCTTTCTCCTTATCCAGATTGGTTTACTTACGAAGCTTGTTTAACTGAATACAGAACTCCAGGAAATAACTACAGCTTCCAATTTGATGCTTTTAGCGCTGGTTTAGGAAATAATATATTAATTGATAGTATTCAAATATTAGATGATAATCAAGGTCAAGTTCCTACTGGTGTAATTTCAACAATTTGTAATGCAAACCAACCTGTAACTATTACTATTCCTAATACCGATAATCGTTATGTTTACAGAGCAATTGAGTTAAACGCTTCTGGTAGTGGAGTAGGTATTTTAGATTCTGCAACTGGTAATTTAGGTAATTTAACTTTAACATTTGCTAATCGTCAAGTTGATACTTTAAATTATGTGCTTTCGGCTATTAATTATGGTTCTGGAACTTATCAAGCACCTTCATCATCGGTTCAGCCAAACTATTGTAGTAATAATTTACCTGGTACGTTTACTACAGTAATTAACCGTTTCACTCGTCCATTTTTGGCAGCTGGTGGTTATATTATTCCTGATTTAGGTGCAGGTGCATTTAATGGTGCAGCTAATGATGGTGATCAATTTAAACCAGATGCTGTTAAATATAATAACAGTTTAAGATACGAAATATTAACACCAACAAGTTATTATACTAATGCAAGTTATGGTACAAACTGGACTTTAGTAAATACTTCTGTTAAATCGGTTTATGGAAATACAGCTGCAACAAGTGCATTGTTTACAGCTCCTACTTCTACAACAAATGCAAAAGTTACTTTTACTCCTACTATTGCTGAAGCTGATACTTTATTTGTTTTAACTACTACCATTCGTTTTTTACCTACAAACTGCGATACAACTGTATATCGTTACATAAAAGTAAATAATCCTATTGCTTATGGCTTTAGAACTTTAGTTAGAACGGATACCGCATGTACTGGAACTGGTTTAGAGTTTGATATTAATCAAGGTCCTAAAGCTGGCGTTACTTGGTTATGGACATTTGATGATAATACTACTTCTACTTTTGCAAATCCTATTCATACTTGGAATACAGCAGGTACATACAGAGTTAATTTACGTGCTACTTCAGCTTTAGGCTTAACAGATACAGTTTCAAGATTGATTACTGTATTATCAGCACCAAGTGCTGCTTACACTGTAAGTTCTACTGCAATTGTTTGTCAAAACGATTCAACATATTTTACAGTTGCTAACCAAGCAGCAGGTTTAAGTTACTTATGGACTTTCCCAGGAAATGTGTTTAGAACAGCTCCAGTTAATACATTTGGTTTTTCTAAAGCTGATACTAATTACAGTGTTACTTTAAAAGTTACTAATAGTGCAAACGCTTGTTTTGCTATTAATACAAGAATTTTCCCTTCTTACGCTAAACCAAAAGCTAAATTTAATGTAACTAGCCATTGCCAAGGTCAATACATGCCTTACACTGATAGTTCTACTATTTCAAACACAGATAGATTAGGTTGGTATTGGACTTTTAGTACTGGTGAATCTCGTCAATCTAATAGTTTCCAAATTAAGTTTGCTAATAGTGGTAACGTAAACGTTCATTTACGTTTAGTTTCAGCTGCTGGTTGTGAAGATACTACATCAAGATTAGTTACTGTTTATGAAACTCCTAAACCTGATTTCTTGTTTACTGCTGCTTGTACAAACGATTCAACTACATTTAACAACCAAACTACTTATGGTGCTGGTATTCAAAATGCTGGTTATATTTGGGATTTAGGCGATAACAGTGGTGATGACTTACGTCAAGATCCTAAACATCGTTACTTAAATAATAACAGTGGTGATGCATTTATAGTTAAGTTAATTGCTTACAATAAATTATTTGGTTGTAAAGATTCAGCATTCAAAGATGTATTTGTAAAAACTGCTCCTGTTGCTGTAGCTGAATTGGGTGGTACTATTAAAACTGGTGTTTCTACCGATAAAGTTTGTCAAGGTAATTTAGTAACTTTTACAAGTAAATCTTTTGCTTCAAGTGGTTCAGAAATTACTTGTGGATGGGTATTTGGAAATGGTCCAAGCAGCGGTGCTTGTAACTCATCAAATATTTATCCTGATGCTGGTGTATATAATTGGAGTATTACTGCAACTTCTGATGGTTGTATAGATACAAAATCTGGAACAATCACTGTGGTTGCTAAGCCAGTTATTACATTTACAAAACAATCGTTCGCTATCCCTGGTAAATTTACAAAGGATAACCGTAAAGTATTTACTCCTTCAGATTTATCAACTGACCAAAACCAATATTTCTGGAACTTTGGTGATGCTGATAGTACTAGTACTAACCAACGTATTCCTGATTTTACATTTAACAAAAAAGGAACATACTATGTTAGAATGCAAGTTACTACAGCTGAAGGTTGTGTAGTTAATTACACTGATACAGTTATTGTTAGTGTTACTGTTAGTGCTGGTGAGGAATTAGCTAGTAAGTTTAACTTAACTGCTTATCCTAATCCTTTTGCTGATAATACAGTAATTGGTTTAAGTTTAACAAAAACTGAAGATGTAACTATTACAATTACTGACATCTTAGGTAGAGTAATTTCAACTAATAATCATAAAAATGTTGGAAGTGGTAAGCATGAGTTTGAATTAGCTTCAAACAACTTTACTGCTGCTGGAACATATATTGTTAAAGTACAAATTGGTGACGATATGGTTGTTAAATCATTGGTTAAACAATAAATATTTCAATAATTATAACATTCAAACCCCAAAGAACAAAAAGTTCTTTGGGGTTTGTTTATTTATATTGGTAGGGTTTAAATGAAAAGATATAAAATAGAATTGGCTTATAACGGAACCAATTTTCATGGTTGGCAAAAGCAATTAAATGCAAATACTGTTCAACAAGAATTGGAAGAAAAACTAGGCATTTTACTTAAAAAACCCATTGAAACACTAGGCTGCGGAAGAACAGATACTGGAGTTCATGCCAAGCAGTTTTTTGCCCATTTCGATTTTGAGGAAGAATTTGATACTGCTAAGTTAGTTTATAAATTAAATAGGATTACTTCCTTTGCCATTGCCATCAAAAATATAGAATCAGTTGACAATACTTTTAACGCTCGTTTTGATGCTAAATGGCGCGAATATGAATATATTATTTCCACTAAACCAAATCCTTTTTTTAACGAATTTTCTTGGTACAATGCTACTGCTTTGGATGTTGATTCAATGAATGAAGCTGCGCAATTACTTTTAAACTATACTAACTTTGAGTGTTTTAGTAAAGTGCACACTCAAGTAAATAATTTCAATTGTACCCTAACAGAAGCTTATTGGAGAAAAGAAGGAGATTTATTGATATTTACTATTAAAGCAAACCGTTTTCTACGAAACATGGTTAGAGCCATTGTAGGCACTTTAATTAAAGTTGGCTCACATGAACTTGATTTGGATGGTTTGAAGAGAATTTTGGACAGTAAAAACCGTTCAGAAGCTGGCATGTCGGTTCCGGCTCATGGTTTATTTTTGACTAAAGTAATTTACTAAATAAGTTTACTTTAGTTTTGGTAAGTTTATTTTGTCTTGAATAATGATGCTTTCGCTAAACTCTTCTTTTATTTTATTGTAAAAAAGTTTGGCTTCAAGCCTTGACCTAAAGTCACCAACTCTAATTTTAAAATAAGGTTGTTGGTACGACAAATAAGCTGCTTGTTCAGGAAATAACCTTAAAAATTTGGTTTTTATGTTATTCGCATTAACACGTTCATTACCTGAAAACAATTGAATTCTATACCCTGAAATGGTTTTGTTGATGTTATTTTTAGCTATGTTTTTATCAATTAAACTGTCTAAATAAACATTGTCACCTTTAATTTTTATGGATCCAGAAGTTTGAGAAATTGCATTATAATTTACAACAAAACAACTGATTATAATAAACACTAAACTACTTTGCTTCATTTTCTTCAATTATTTTTAAGCTATTTGAACAACCCAAAACATCTGCGCCAGCAGCCAATAAATCTAAGGCTTGTTTCCTGGTTTTTATTCCACCAGCAGCTTTTATTTTTACTTTACTTGGCAAATTTGCACGCATAATTTTTACTGATTTAGTGTCAGCTCCTTTGCTTGCATATCCTGTAGATGTTTTAACAAAATCTACTTCGCAATCTTCGCAAACTTTACAAGCTCTTATTATTTCTTCCTCATTTAAATAGGCTGTTTCAATAATAACTTTAACTTTTTTATTCTTTAAATGACATACAGTTACTACCGATTGAATATCGTTTTGAACAGTTTGCATATCACCACTTTTAAAAGCAGCAATATTCATTACCATGTCTATTTCATCGGCACCACTAATGATAGCTTTTTTTGCTTCTTCTACCTTAGCACCAACAGTAGCATAACCTAAAGGAAACCCAGCAACTGTAATAATTTTTATTACTTTTTTTCCTATTGTTTTTTTTGCTAATTGAACGTAATAAGGTGAAACACAAACTCCATAAAAACCATTTGCAATTGCTTCATTACAAAGTTGAATAATTTCTTCATTGGTACAATCAGGTTTTAAATTTGTATGTTCAATATGTTTAGCTAATTCCATTTTTCTATTTTCTTTAAGTTTTATTTTCGTATTTTGATAAACGATAATTTCAACTTATTATTATTTATTAAATTCCTTCTTTTCCGTGGCATTGTTTAAATTTTTTGCCACTTCCACAAGGACATAAATCGTTTCTACCAATTTTTACATCGGCATAAACTTGCTGTTGTTTTGGCTTGTCAATGTTTGGTTCTCCACCATTTAGGGCAACTCTTTGTTGAGCTTCTCCAATATCATCTGTTCGGCTAGTTTGTAATTTAGGAGCAGGAACTTTTTTAGGTAATTGTTGAGTAGTTTTAATATTTTGGTTGTTATCACCTACCATAATATGTCCTTTAAACAACATGCCTAAAACTTCTCTGTTTATTCTGCTTAACAATCCTTTGAATAAGTTGAACGATTCTAGTTTGTAAATCAATAAAGGATCTTTTTGTTCAAATACTGCATTTTGAGATGATTGTTTTAAATCGTCCATTTCGCGCAAATGTTCTTTCCATTCATCGTCAATGATCCAAAGTGTGGCAAATTTTTCAAATACTTTTGCTACTTCTTTACCTTGATTTGTTACTGCATCTTTAATATTTACTGGTAATTGAATATTGCGTAAACCATCAGTAATTGGCACCACAATCATTTCATGCTGTTGTACTTTATTTTCGTTATTTATTTGGTTAAATACCGGAAAAGCTTGTGCTGCCATGTGTGTTAACTTAGCTTTGTAATGGTCGTTTAACTCTTCCATGAACAAATCAACTACTGCTTCTGTATTGCCGGTAAATTCATCTTCAGAAAATTTAACTTCATGAGTTAATAAGCGCAATGTTTCCAATTTGAACTCGCTAAAACTTTTCATTTCCTGATAAGTTTCTACCAATTCGTAACACAAATCGTGGAGCATGTTACTTAAATCTAACTCTAATTTATCGCCATATAAAGCACTTCTTCTTTTTGCATAAATTACTTCACGCTGAGAGTTCATTACATCATCGTATTCTAACAAACGCTTACGAGTTCCAAAGTTATTTTGCTCTACTTTTCGTTGTGCATTTTCAATGTTTTTGGTAATCATGGCATGTTCAATGTTTTCACCCTCTTTCATACCTAATCTGTCCATTACTTTTGCTATTCGTTCGCTTCCAAACAAACGCATCAAATCATCTTCCAAACTAATATAAAAACGCGAAGAACCTGGATCACCTTGACGTCCCGCACGACCACGTAACTGTCTATCAACTCTTCGTGATTCGTGGCGTTCGGTACCAATAATTGCTAGTCCGCCTGCATCTTTAATACCCTCACCTAGTTTTATATCGGTTCCCCTTCCTGCCATGTTAGTAGCAATTGTTACCGCACCTTTTTGTCCTGCTTCCGCAATAACTTCTGCTTCACGTTGGTTTTGTTTTGCGTTCAACACATTGTGTTTTAGCTTACGCATGGTTAACATTCTGCTTAATAATTCTGATACTTCTACTGAAGTTGTTCCAACCAATGTTGGTCTTCCAGCTTCCGAAAGTTTTACTATATCGTCAATTACTGCATTGTATTTCTCACGCTTAGTTTTATAAATAATGTCGTTCTCATCTTTACGAGCAATGGCTCTATTTGATGGAATTACCACTACATCTAATTTATAAATTTGCCATAATTCACCAGCTTCTGTTTCAGCAGTTCCTGTCATACCACATAATTTATGGTACATTCTGAAAAAGTTTTGTAAGGTTACTGTAGCATAAGTTTGAGTAGCAGCTTCTACTTTTACGTTTTCTTTGGCTTCAATGGCTTGGTGTAAACCATCGCTATATCTACGTCCATCAAGAACGCGACCTGTTTGTTCATCTACAATTTTTACTTTACCATCCGATAAAATATATTCAACATCTTTATCGAACATACAATATGCTTTTAGCAATTGATTAACGGTATGAATACGTTCCGATTTTATTGAAAAATCGAGCATTAATTGCTCTTTTTCTTCCGATTTTTGTTCAGGTGAAACACCTTCTTTGTTTTCTATTTGAGCTATGGCCGAACCTACATCAGGAATAATAAAAAACTGAGGATCTTCGCCATTGGCGGTAATTAATTCTACCCCTTTTTCTACTAAATCGATAGAGTTTACTTTTTCATCTATTACAAAATACAAATCTGCATCTACTTTATGCATTTCTTTTTGTTGATCTTGTAAATAATAACTTTCGGTTTTGGTTAAAATTTGTTTGTTTCCTGGTTCTCCTAAAAATTTTATTAATGCAGAGTTTTTAGGCATTGCACGCTGTGCTTGCAATAATTTAAAACCACCTTCTTTTTCGTTGCCTGCGGCAATTAATTTTTTAGCATCACTGAGGGCTAAGTTGAATATTTGTTTTTGGGCATTTACTAATTTTTCGATACGTGGTTTCAATGCAAAAAACTGTTGGTCATCACCTTTTGGAACTGGACCCGAAATAATTAATGGAGTTCTTGCATCATCAACCAACACTGAATCCACCTCATCTACCATTGCAAAATGGTGTTTGCGTTGAACCAATTCTTCTTTTTCGCGTGCCATGTTATCGCGCAAATAATCAAAACCAAATTCGTTATTTGTTCCGTAAGTAATATCGGCTAAATAAGCCAAACGCCTAGCTTCGGTATTGGGTTGATGGTAATCGATACAATCGACTCTTAAACCATGAAATTCGAATAATGGTGCATTCCATTCGCTATCTCTTCGTGCCAAATAATCGTTCACAGTTACAATGTGAACACCTTCGCCAGCTAATGCATTTAAATAAGCAGGTAAAGTAGAAACCAAAGTTTTTCCTTCACCAGTTCCCATTTCGGAAATTTTTCCGCTATGCAAAACTATTCCACCAATTAATTGTACATCGTAATGAACCATGTTCCAAACTACGGTATTGCCAGCAGCATCCCAAGTATTGCTATAAATTGCTTTATCTCCTTGGATGGTAACAGGTTTTACTGGTTTGGTTTGTGCGGCTAAATCGCGGTCAAACTGACTTGCTGTAACTACTAATTGTTTGTTTTCGGTTAAGCGGTGTGCAGTTTCTTTCACTACCGCAAATGCTTGAGGAAGTATTTCGTTCAATGCTTTTTCTATTTGCACATCACGCTCTTTTTTCAATTTATCTATTTGCTTAAACAAATCATCTTTGTTTAATAAATCTATTTCTTCTACTTCAGTTTCTGCTAAAAGTGCAGCTATTTTACCATCTATTTCCGATAGTTCTGCTTTTATATATGCTTTAAATTCAGCTGTTTTGTTCCTTAATTCATCATCGGAAATGGATTGAAGTTTAGCATATTCTTCGGTAATTTGAGCAACTATGGGGTAAATGGGTTTTAAATCTCTGTCTGATTTATTTCCAAATAATTTCTTTAAAATGGCATTTAGCATATACAAAAACGTTGTTTTTTTCGATTAAAAAATATTTTGCAAAATAAGGTTTTTAAGCATCATGACGATACTTTTTTTATAAAGCAAATATGAATTAGCTAAAATTAAACCAACTACATTTTATTGACTATTTGGCGCAAATTTTTGAAGGGCGAAAATGGATGAATGAGTAAAACAAGTATTTTACTAATTTTGTAATTATTGTATTTGTGTCTATTGTTTTTTAATTCCATGCTTGAGAAGAGGCTTCCGTGTGTGTAGAATTTATTTCCGTGTTTGAGAATGTGCTTCCGTGTTTGTAAAGTTTATTTCCGTATTTGAGAATGAGCTTCCGTGTTTGTTAGTTATATTTCCGTATTTGAGAATAAGTTTCCGTGTATGTAGTATTTATTTCCATGTTTGAGAATGTGCTTCCGTTTGTGTAAAGTTTACTTCCGTGTATGAGAATGAGCTTCCGTGTGTGTAAAGTTAATTTCCGTATTTGAGAATAAGCTTCCGTGTGTGTAAAATGAATTTCCGCAAGTGAGAATTTACTGCCGAGTGAGTAAAGTTTATAGCGGAGTTTGTTGAATTGGTTACTGTTGATGTTATATTACTTACAATTGATGTAAAGTGTTTGACGGATTTTGTAATATTAGTTTACAGAGGTGAGGATGGGTTTTTACTGGTGTAATGTTTATTCAGAAAATTGTTTATGTCATTCCGAAGGAATCTTCCTAGGTTACAAATATCATTGAATTAACCATCAATCTTTGTAAAAGTAAATGTTGGTTTGAAGTCAAGGGAGATTCCTACGGAATGACTTTAAGTTTATTTTTAAAATTGCTTCGTTTCGGCTACGTTGAATGACTGCGTTTCGGCTACGCTCAACGACCGGGTTTCGGCTACGCTCAACGACCGGGTTTCGGCTACGCTCAACGTCCGCGTTTCGGCTACGCTCAACGACTGGGTTTTTATTTATGATTTTGGAGGGGTTGGTTTTGGTTTAGCGGTTTTACTATTTGCACTTAGATTGGCTGCTACTTTGGCAAAACTGAATTGTTGTTTTAAAGTTGGATTTTCTTTGCAAAATTTAGCTGCAATTTTGGCTACTCCTATTACATCGTCATATAGGTTATTGAATACGGTTACATAATCGGATGTTGTATCTTTTTTACTGCCTTTGGCGTTTTCTTGACTAATATTTGTGTCTTTTAGTATATCGGCATAGGTGAGTATGGTATCTAAGGTGCTTAGATTAGTGCCTTTGGCAATTATTTCGGCTTTAAGTGTTGTATCTAAATTTGTTTTAAATTGATACAATAAGTTAATAATTGCTTCTTGATTACCTGTTTGGGTGCTTCTTAGGTAATCTCTGAAACCTAAAACGTTTAATATTTCGGCAAGTTTAGCAGGTTCTTTTTTAAAATCGGCATCTAATTGAACTTTTATTTCGGCTAATAAGTTTTGAGCTTTGCCTTGAATTACGAACATTTCAGCGGTAATTCTTCTTAATTCTTTAGCACTGTCTATTCCTAAATAATCTTTTATTGTGGTGTCGATACGTGTTTTAAAATCATCGAAAAAAGGATCGGCCCAAGCAGTTCTTTTTGGAATTAGAAATGCTCTATTAATAAAGGCAGTTTCGATGATGGAAGAAGATGTAATTAGCATATTTACATCTGCAATTTTGTAATTTCTTTGAATTGTTGTAGTCATAATTATATTTTTTTTAGTTTTTAGTGTTTTTTTTTACTTTACATCCACCAGGTTATATGAGTTAATTTTGCCTGCTGGACATAAAAATGCTTTTTCAAACTTTCTCTTATAAAAACCAACTGTAAATCCAATTGTTCCTCCATAATTTGAATAGATAGTAGCTGTATCAAAAATCTCTGAGGAATATGGACCAAAGAAATATTTATCTTTATTCACACCTCCATTTATGGAAGAAACCACATTAACAGTATCATTATTTAATAAATTTTTATAATCTTTGTATCTGATTATGCTAAAGCTTTTAAAATTGTTGTATAATGTGTCAAACGTAATATTTTTATTTTTTTCTATACTGGGATATAAATCTATAATACCAAGCCCATTATTGGTATAAGTTATTAAATTAATGGTTCCTTCGCATTTGCTACCAGTATAATTAATATTGAAATATCCATTTTCATTTGTGAAAGTTGAAGCGCCATCAATTTTATTATCGCATGGGCCACCAGAAACAAATTCTAACTCAACTTTTTGGTTTTTGGCAGGTATGTTTGGTGCATTGTAACCTTCCATTATATATCCTTCTATGGTGTAAGAGGAATCAGTATCTTTGGAACAAGAAACGAATATGAGGCAGTATGTTATTATTATAATATTTTTCATATTGTTAGTTGTTTATGATTAATTTTTGGTTGTTTATATAATCATTTGTTTAGTTGAAGCAAATATGAACTAATAATTCGATTTTAAACGTAAAGTTTTATTCCAAATATTTTGTGTTTTAGAAAAATGCTATTTCGAAATTAAGTGTTCAATGGTTTGTAATGATGGATATTCAACCCCTTTAGGGTTGTAAAACTTTTTTTCAATTTACCCCCGAATTTCATTCGGGGCTATTAATATTCAATCCTTTCAGGATTGCGTTTGCGCTTACTCAAAACCCCAAAGGGGTTTAGTTTGAATAGCCCCGAATGAAATTCAGGGTTTTTAATATTCAATCCTTTCAGGATTGCGTTTGCGCTTACTCAAAACCCCAAAGGGGTTTAATTTGAATAGCCCCGAATGAAATTCGGGGTTGTGGTTATGAATAATTTGGCCAACTAAGAAATAGTTGAATAAAAAACATAAAGCATGAGATATTTATTGCAATAATAAAATTGTTTTAGCCATTCATTATTACAATTGGTATAATATATTTGCCCACCAAAAACATTTAAACCATGAGCAATTACAAAGTATTTCAAATAAACTGCAACTCTGAATTAACTGAACTATTAATAGCCGAATTGGCCGAAATAGGCTTTGAAGGTTTTTTAGAAAATGACCATGGTTTTGAAGCATATTTGGAAGAAGAAGCTTTTGATGAAATATTGTTCAATGAAATTATTTTTAAATATTCGGTAGATAAAAGCCAAGTAATAGCAAGCAATATTGCGCAGCAAAACTGGAACGCACTTTGGGAAAGTAGCTTTGAACCGGTAATAGTGAGTAACAAATTGATTATAAAAGCACCTTTTCATAATATTCCCGAAAAGTATGAATACGAAATAATTATTCAACCTAAAACATCGTTTGGAACAGGCCACCACGAAACCACCCAAAGCATTATGGAACTGATGCTTAAAATGGATTTTAAAAATAAAACTGTGTTTGATTATGGTTGCGGAACTGGAGTTTTAGCCATTTTGGCTTCGCAATTAGGAGCCACCAATATTTTTGCAAACGATATAGACGATTGGGCTTTTGAAAACGTAGGTGAAAATGCAGGCTATAACAAAATTACCAATATTGATTATCAAAAAGGCGATTTAAGTATAGTTCCAAATGTGGAATACGACATTATTTTAGCCAATATCAATAAGAATATTTTACTAAAAAGTTTTGAGCAACTGAGCAAACATGTAAAACCAAATGGCATTGTGTTAATTAGTGGTTTTTATGAAACTGATTTGCCTGATTTGTTAGATTGTTGCCAAGCTTTTGGTTTAAATTTACAACAAAAAGTTGTAACAAATGGTTGGTGCGCTGCGGTGTTGGTTAGACAATAGTTGATAGACCATAGACCATAGAAAATTTAACAAGAATTATTATATTTGAACTATGTTATTGAAAAAACAAATAATTGAAACCATCGAAAAAATGCCAACTGATGCTACAACAGAAGATTTAATTGAACGCATTATTTTTATTCAAAAAATAGAAGAAGGAATAAAGGATGTGGAATTTAATAATGTGGTAAATGAATCGGAAGTTGATAATCTGATTGAAAAATGGTCAAAATAAGATGGTCTAATAAATCATTATATGATTTGAAAAATATATTTGATTACATAGCTCAAGATTCTAAAAAGTATGCCAATATTCATGTAAAAAGAATCAAATTAAGAACTCAGCAACTTAAAATTCAGCCACTTTCAGGCAGAAAAGTACCTGAATTCAATGATGAAAATGTAAGGGAATTAATTGAAGGAAATTACAGAATTGTTCATTTAATTAAAGAAGATCAAATATTTATTTTAACTATTCATCACGCATCAAAAATGCTAGTTTAGAAATTGATTTGTTAAATTGTTGCCAAGCTTTTGGTTTAAATTTACAACAAAAGTAATTACAAATGGTTGGTGGGCTGCG
>Ga0247839_1001938_pt1 | contig 32397 bp, 30 predicted proteins | sample LaCruzMarch2015__6_FD_192405 | JGI IMG/M metagenome (GOLD analysis project Ga0247839, IMG submission 192405) | Freshwater microbial communities from meromictic Lake La Cruz, Castile-La Mancha, Spain - LaCruzMarch2015_16m | ecosystem: Environmental > Aquatic > Freshwater > Lake | place: Spain... | reverse complement strand
CCTTTTAAAAATATGGCACTTGTTCCAGTAAGTTTTACATCATACTTAGTTTTATCAAAAATAGAATCTACTTTCAAACGCACCATTTGGTGAATTCGTTTAATATCGGTTGAACCAACATCGGCCATTTGAATGCTAACTCTAGCCACTCTAAAATTACTATCCACCATTGATTTTAACATATTGGTTTTACCTTTTTGTTTGGGCAAATAATTCACTATTTCACTAATAGCCAAAACATTTGGAAGTTGATAAAAACGAGGATCACCACTGTTCATTCCTTGGTTCGCAAATTTTAAAAAATCAACCACCGAAACTGCTTTACTAAACTCTGGAACTTTGGCTAAATCTTTTTGTAGTTTATTTATTTTTTGTAAGGTTTCATAATCCTTAACTCCATTGTTTCGTTTGGTATCAATTTCTATTTCGTAAGGCAGAATTCCTTTCAAGTTTTTCTCAAAAAACTTCAAGTCTTTGTACACCTTATTTTCTTCGGGTAAATCATCAACCACATAACCAGTTCCATCAACTAAAAAAGCTCCTCCAATACTTACCAATACAATTACAATTGTTGTAAAATAAATGGCTTTTCGTTTATTGTAAACAAGAAAATTACAATAATCTAAAACTTTATTCAATCTTTTTGCGTCTAAATGCTTGGTATGTTTAATTTTAGGAGCAGGTAAATAACTATAAACAATAGGAATAAAAACCAAACTAATAACATAAATCAGCATAATATTGATTCCAGAAACCACTGAAAATTGGTCTAATACTGCGCTTCCAGAAAAACTAAATACACAAAATCCAATGGCAGTAGTTATGTTTGTTAAAAACAATGCCAATCCATTTTTTGCAATTAGCTCTTTGATGGCTTTAATTTTATCTTGGTGTTTTAAAAATTCTTGGTGGTATACGTTGAGCAAATAAATACAATTTTGCACTCCAACAATAACCATTAACGGAGGTATTATTCCTGTGAGTAAACTTATTTTATACCCAAATAATGCTATGGTTCCTACTGTACAAATAACACCAACAATTACAACAAAAAGTGAAAGAAGAACAGCACTAATAAACCTAAAGAATATAAAAATAAATAACGCTGTTACAAAAATAGATAAGTAAATAAAAATTTTTATTTCATCGGCTACTTTACTACTCATAATGGTTCGCACATAAGGCAAACCAGAATAATGCATATCGCAACTATACTTTTTTCCAAAAACATTGGCAGCTTCTTCTATGCTGTTTACCAAAGGAATTCGCTCTTTGCTGTCAAGCTTTTCTTTTTTTAAAGTAATAGCTAGAAGTGTTACATTATATTCTGGATTATATAAAAAACCTTTATAAAATTTCAAATCTGCTACTTTACTTTTAAAGCTGTTTAACTGATTTTGATTCAGAATTTTACTTACTAGCAAAGGCTTTAATTGTAAAGATTGTATGGAATCGTTTCGGTAAATAGTAAACATATTACTTAAGGAAACAACTTTTTCTATTCCATCAATTTTTTCAATTTGACTTGTTAAATTTGCCCAATCGTTAAAAAAATTATATTCAAAAATTTTGTCCGATTGAACGCCAACTACCAACACATTTCCATCTTCTCCAAAAGTGTTTTTGAACTTTATATATTCAATATAATCAGGGTCATCGGCAGGAATAATTTTTGCAAAATCGTACGTTAACTGAACTTTTGTAGCATAGTACCCAAAAAAAACTGTAATTAATGCAATGGCTAAAAGGCTTTGCCATCTATATTTTAAAATAAAATCCGCTAATTTGCTCCACATAAAAGGCTGCAAAATAAACAAAATATTGAGCCTTACCATTTGATTTACTATTATTGTAAAATATTTTTTTCAAATATTCGTTTATTACAAAGTTTATATCAAATTAGCACATAATGATAAAAAAAATTAACGCTTTACTTTTTGTATTTTTTCCTTTTATATTATTGGCCCAAACCCAAGGTGGACTTGGCTCTTGGCGAGTTCATTTGCCTTATTGGCAAAACAAAACCATTGCAGTTATTGATCATACCGTGTATGTTGGTTCCCCAAGTTCCATGTTTTCTTATGATGAAAAAAATGGAGAATTAGAAAGAATTTCGAAAGTTAATGGATTATCTGATGTAGAAATTAAACTTTTACGAAGTAATCAAACTAACAAATTGCTTTTTATTGTGTATGAAAATGGTAATATTGATATTTTACAAGACAATGAAATAACCAATTTACCACAAATTTTACAACGAACAGTTATTGGTAAAAAATCGGTAAACGATGTTACTTTTTATAATGGAAAAGCATATTTGGCCTGTAGTTTTGGAATAGTTGTTATTGATTTAAACAAAAAACAAATAGTTGACTCATACCAAAACATTGGTGTTGGCGGAAGTAGTGTAGAAATTTTAGATGTGGCTATTTTAAATAATAATATTTACGCTACCTCTATCAATGGAATATACAAAGCTGGTTTAAACAGTGGAAATTTGAGCGATTTTAACTTTTGGACTTTATTTAAAACTTCTACTAAAAGTAATAAATTAGAAGCATTTAATAATTTATTATATGCCGAAGTTGATAGTTTTTTAACTGTTTATGACAATAATACTTGGACTCAAATAAATGATATAGACTTAAAAAATGCGTTCGATTTAATAATTTGCAATCAAAAGTTGGTAGTTACTACAAACCTAAATGTAAGTACAATAAATACTGATAAAGTTATTTACAAAACCGATAAAAAATTTAAAAATTCATCGGTAGTTCTTCCAAACGATAGGTTTGCAACAATTGATAATTTTTATGGAATTCAGATTTTTCCAGGAGGACAATTCGATGGTTCGGATTTTATTCATCCGAATGGACCATTTGATAAAATAACCACTGATTTTAAATTTATAAATAATAAACTCTATGCTGCCGGTGGATATGCACCTTATTACAATGAAGGTTTTAAACCCAATGGAATTTATATTTACGAAAACAATGATTGGAAAAACACCAGTAATATTAATCAAAGCTCTGCATTAACCCCTGATTCTATTAACGATATTTTAGCTTTATCTTACGATTATGTGAACGAAAAACTCTATGCTGCTTCCTACGGAGATGGTTTAATAAAATTGAGTATGGATGGTAAAATTGAAAAGATTTACAATAAAAGTAATAGTATTTTACAGGAAGCATTTACTAATAGTTGTAGGGTTGCAGGTTTAATATTTGATAATGAAAATAATCTTTGGTTTACCAATCATTCAAGCGGTCAACCAGTTTGCGTTTTAAAGAACGATGGAAACATTCAATGTTTTTCAATTGGTAATGTTTTTAATGGTTCAAATTATGTTGCAAATATTGCCATAGACGATGAAAACCATAAGTGGATTGCTAATGTAAGAGATGGAGGAATATTGGTTTATAATCATGGTTTAGATATTTCAAATCCGTTAGATGATGCCTATAAAGTAATTACAAAAGATATTGGAAATGGTGCTTTGGCAAGCAATACTATTAATTGTTTGGTTAAAGATAAAAGAGGTGAAATTTGGGTAGGTACAAGTGCTGGTTTAAGTATTTTTAGTAGTCCCGAAATGGTGTTTAACGGAACTGAAAAAGGTTCATTTGATTCGCGTCAAATAGTAATAAAAACAGGATTGGTTTACTCAAATTTTTTAGGTGGCGAAAACATTAATTGCATAACAATTGATGGAGCAAATAGAAAATGGATTGGAACCAATAATGGTGCTTGGTTAGTATCGAGCGATGGGTATACTGTAATTCATAATTTTACAAATAAAAACAGCTCTATGCTAGACAATAATATATTAAGTATTGGCATTGATAAAAATACCGGAGAAGTGTTTTTTGGCACCTTAAAAGGCATGGTTAGTTTTAAAGGTGATGCAACCGAAGCTGGTCCTGATTTTAACAAAGTAGAAATTTATCCGAACCCAATTAGACCCAATTTTACAGGCGATATTTCAATTAAAGGATTAGCTGAAAATGTGAATGTGAAAATAACAGATATAGCAGGAAATTTAGTTGCAGAAACTTCATCTAATGGAGGTTTTGCTACTTGGAACGGTAGAAATTTTAGTGGATCAAGAGTTTCAACAGGCGTTTATTTAGTTTTTGCTGCAAACAAAGATGGTAGTAAATCGGCTATTGGTAAATTACTTTTTATCAATTAATTTTTTAGCTTAATACTTTAGATTTTTCACTAATCATGTTAATCAAATAATTGGCTTCAATGCTTATTTTCAATTTTAAATCTTGAAACTTTTTGTCTGTAAAACTATCAATTAGTTCTAATTCCGCAGTTTGCTCCGCAATATTGTTAAAACAAACCGACAAAGCAGTGCCTTTCATTTTATGAATATGCGACTTAATTCCTACTATGTTATTTTCAGCAATTAAACTTTCCAATTTAGGTATAAAATCTATCAAATATTCTTTAGTAAGCACCAACAATTGATCAATTAATTCATTGTCATTATCGAGTCTTTCCATTAACTTATTATAGTCAAAATGCATTTGTAATAATTTTTTATAATTTTAAATTTTATTGTTCACTAAACAATAAACGATTACTTATTTTTAGAAGAGTGTCAACGTTTATAGGTTTAATTATAAAATCAACCACTTCATTGTGTTCTTTTGCTTTATTTATATCTCCTGTAGAAATTGAAGAGCTTGCAATATAAATATCTATTTGTTTATTTATTTTATCTTTAATCTTCAAATACTCTACTAAAAATTCCCATCCATCTAATAAAGGCATATTGATGTCTAATAAAATAATATCAGGTAAAGTTTTTTTTGATTCAATTAATTGTTTAATAGAATCTATAGCTTCTTGACCGTTTATATAAATAGATATATCATTACATATATCCATTTTTTTAAGTGTTTTTTTTAACAGAAAAGTATAAATCTCATCATCGTCAACGATACAAATACAATCTAATTTTCTCATAAATATAGTTGTTTAAATGTTGTTATTTTATTAAGGTTTTCAAATCTAATAATTTTTTTGAACAAAACAGCTAAAATAATAAAAACAACCTTTTATCAAGTTAAACTATTGCTTACAACATAGATAAATATTTTTTGCAATAATTTTTTTACAATTTTTCACAACACAAGTGCGGTATTTTATACCGCACTCGAATTGTTACAAAAATATAATTTAAAATGTTTTAGTATATGTTTGAAGAGTTTTTGTTACCACTCAAATTTCTATACCAATCTGTTCTTTGGCTTCCTCCAGAAATTGCCCAAGCAGCAAAATAATTGTAAGCATTTATTATTTGAACTTTTTCTTTTGGATAAGCAAAAGTTTCTGGTAAATTAATAGCAAAAGGTAAATTGTTTTTGGTTTTATAATAAACTCCACTCCCAATGTTTGTTAAATCTGAAGATGTTCCAAAGATTGCCGAATTAGCCAATATTGTTGGTGTTTTTCCAGGCAAATGTATTTCATAACCTCTTCCTTTTCCTACTTCATCTACGTAAATAAATGGATTATAAGAGCCCATTGGAAACAAACCTAAAGAGGATGGGGTAGTTAAGTTAAAACTTATATCAATAGTATCTACGTTTTTGTATGTATCTGTTGTTGTATTAAAAGCATTGTTGAACAGCACTCTTGAGTTGGTAAATAAAACAGCTACTGCTTTAGTTTGTCCTGCTTCCAAAATAGCTCCAGTCATGTTCGTTACATTTCCACTTGTAGTAGGAAACTCAATAGCAAAGGCATTTTTAAAAACTCCACCAGCTGCTTTTGGTTTAAATTTCCCTTCTACTCTTACCACATTATTGCTCGCATTTGTTATTACTTTATACCTGTAATCAATTACTAAATCATTCATATCATAATCGCCTTTGCTTGGCCATTGATCTTCAAAAGCCACACTAGCCATTCCCGAAATGGATGGATAATAATTATTAAATGCCTTTGTTCCATCGTTAGGATAATCTTCTAAAACATCAGCAATTCCGTCATTATCTGTATCTACAAAAGGAGTAATTGGAATAACATTGGTGGTAGTAATAGCTGTTACAGGATTTGATTTTGCATAAAATACAACATCGTTAAAGTCTTGATCACTTGAACCACTGGTTCTGTTTAAATCTTCAAAACCAAATAAGAAACGTTTAGTATTGTCATCATAAAACAAAACTGAATGTTCTTTCATGGCAACATTTGATTCATTTGTGTTCAATATTTTATCTGAAAAATATAAAGTGCCTGTTTGAATTCCAGTGCTTCTGTAGCCATCAGCCGAAATAGCAAAACCAATTACAGTATCTGCTCCAAATCTTCCTATCAATACTTTATCGCCTGAAGTTAAACTTCCGCCACTACCACTAAATGAAGCATTTGGAAACACAGTAATTAATGAATCAATTGCATCTCTATTTGTTGGTGGATTATTTTTATTGTATGCGTAATAAAACAATGAGTTTCTGAATCCAGCACCTTCATGAACAAAAGTTACCCAAACATCAGAAAGTGCAGTTATTTTTAAATTACGTTCTGCTGTGTTGCTTAAATATTCAGGATTGTATGTTGGCACAGGACGTCTTTCGGGAAGCGTTGTATTTATATCGGCCAAAAAACCAGATGAAACTACATCTCTTGGTGTAACTAAATAGTTTGGCAAACCATTATTTGGTTCCCATCCTCCTAATCTACTTGAAATATCTGTTGCTTTGCCTAACGATACATTGTTATTGGTTGTGTATTTTCCTTGTGCAGTTTTTATTTTCATTGGTGAACTTCCACCTATGGATATAGATGTAGAAGGCAAAACCAAATCAAGTAAAATATCGTTTGGTAAACCCAAATAATCAGTATTTACTACCACTTGTTTCATATAACTTGGAACTTCTAGTTTTGCAATAAAAATACCATAAGCATCGGTAGATCCTGACAATAATACTTTGCTGTTTAAATCAGAGGCACCATTCATAATGTCTATTCTAACATTTTTTAGTGGCTTGTCATCGTTTGTAAGCAATTGAATATTGAACGTAATTTCGTTCGATGTTTTGTAATCAAAATTAGCTGGTGCTACTACTTGATTGATATCGTTAATGCTGTTTGGATCAACAATTGGTGCTGTTTCTTTTGTTACTTTTTGGCAAGAAAAAATAGCAAAAGAAGCCAAAGTAATTAAAATTATTTTTTTCATATCATTTGTGATTACACTATATTTATGCCTAAAACTAAACTGTTGAATTGCAGTATTTTTGAAAATAATTGTATAAAAATAAATCCCAAAAGAATACATATTTTCCCAAAACAGGAAACATGTTTTGACCTCAATTCAATTGCAAAGTAAGAAAGTATTTTTATATATTTTTAAAATAAAACAACAATATTTTACATGAACTAACTCACAAAAATGTTATAAGCTTTTTCGGCTTGTAAATTCAACATTTTTAAACCATTTGTGGTTTTTGCACCAAATTCTTTTGCTTGTTTCAAAAACTGAGTTTCATGAGGTAAATAAATTAAATCGAAACAATAATGTTTTTTACTTAGAGCAAAATATGGAATTTCAGGAAAATCGTTTGGATTAGGAAACATGCCAACTGGAGTACAATTTATTACAAGCTTATGAGCCACAATTACTGCATCATTCAAATCGTAATAACGAATTGTTTTTGAACCTACTTTACTGCTTTGTGAGGTAACCAAAGTATAATCAATTCCTAATTGCTTACACACAAATTGTATTGCTTTAGCTGCTCCTCCAGTTCCTAAAATAAGTGCTTTTCCTTTAAAATTTTGAGGTAAAAACTCCTTCAATGATTGCTCAAAACCAAAGGCATCAGTATTGTATCCTTTCAATAAAATTTGATTTTTATCTCTTGAAATCTTTATGCAATTTACTGCACCAATTTCTGCGGCAGTTCTATCTATTTCATGTAATAATGGTATTACACTTTCTTTAAAGGGAATGGTAATGTTTAAACCAAATAAATCTGTTTTTGTTACTATTAGTTTAATAATTTCATCTGTATTTTGAAGTTCAAAATTATAATAGGAAAAAGGTAAATTGTTTTCTGAAAATTGTTGCGTAAAATAATCTTTTGAAAAAGTGTTTTTTAAGTGATTTCCTACTAACCCAAATTGTTTTTCTGTAGTCAAAATTATAGTTCTTTAGGTGTATTTATAACTTGACTAATAAAATCGAGCAATTCTTTTCTGCCAATTATTTTTTCGGATGAAGTTTCAAAACACTGAGGTAAAGCAGCCCAATCAAGTAATAAAGTTTCTTTGAATTTGTCGATGTTTTTTGCCGATTCAATGGCTTTCAATTTATCTAATTTTGTAAAAACTAACACAAAAGGAACGCCCATTTCGCCTAACATATTAATGAATGAAATATCGCTGTTTTGTGGGGGAACTCTACAATCAATCAACACAAAAACACATTGTAAATTTTCGCGTTCTTTTAAATATTCAATTAGCACAGTTTCCCACTGAACACGTAAAGTTTTACTTCTTTTGGCATATCCATAACCGGGTAAATCAACTAAGTGCCATTTGGTATTGATTAGAAAAAAATTGATGCTTACAGTTTTACCTGGTGTAGATGAGGTTCTTGCTAAATCTTTTCTATCAACCAACATATTTATTAACGATGATTTGCCAACATTACTTCTGCCAATAAAAGCAAATTCGGGTAATGCGCCTTTTGGGCAACCAGCTAGGTTTGATGCAGCAATTTTAAATTCAGCAGTTTTAATTTCCATTTGCCTACAAAAGTGCAACTATTATTCGATGTAAAAAATTGATGCACAAAAAAAGCCAACTTTAAAAGTTAGCTTTCTTTCTGTTTTTACTTATGTTTTAGTACCTTTTACCGCCTCTATCATTGTTATTTCTACCACCAAATCCACCTCTATTTCCGCCAGTTCCTTCAGCTTTTGGACGAGCTTCAGTTACATTCAATACTTTGCCTACATGCTCAGTTTGATTTATTTTTTCAATAGCCATATTGGCTTCTGCTTCATTTGGCATTTCAACAAAACCAAATCCTCGAGAACGGCCAGTTTCTCTGTCTAAAATAATTTTTGCAGAAGTAACTTCGCCAAAGCCTTCAAATAATTGTTGCAGTTGTTCGCTTGAAACACTGTAATTTAAATTTGCAACGTAAATGTTCATTTTTTTAGTTTTTTTAGTTAGTAATAATTTCATTACAAGTGTACAAATAAAAATTTGAATTTTAAATATGTAAAAATTACCTTTTGTTTAAATAATCAGAAAATATTTCAATAGTTATTGTTTAATTATAAAACATACTTGTTTTATAAAAATTGGTGCTTAAAAAACTATTTTGATGAAAATACATAATAAAATAATTGTGTTAAAGCATTATAATTACAAAAAATTTGTTTGCAAAACAAAAAAAACTACTTTTGTTATTCAATCGTTATAAATAATTTTATTAACTAACTGAATTATGGCAATATTTAAAAGCAACAAAGATCAGGTATTTAACCCACAGGAAATAAATATAATAAATGCTGGAACTAGCATTATTGGCGATTTGAGTTCGGAAGGCGATTTGAGAATAGACGGAATAGTAAAAGGATCAATTACAGTAAAAACCAAACTTGTTTTAGGACCAAGTAGTAAAGTTGATGGCAATGTAATTGCTGCCAATTGCGATGTGCAAGGAATTGTAAATGGCAATTTAAATATTGAAGATTTACTAACTGTAAAAGCTACTGCTAAAATTTTGGGTGATATTACTTCACAAAAATTAGTTATTGAATCGGGTGCGGAGTTTAATGGAAACAGCCAAATGGGAGTAAGTAAAACTTCTAACGGTTCTCAAAAACAATCGAATCCTATAAATGTGAAAGCTGCTGTTATTGCATAAATTTATTTACAAAAAAATTCAAAATTATATTCCCAAAAAAGACGTATTGATTACGTCTTTTTTTTATTCAAATTATGCAATTATTTTTCCATCAAAACCTTGATAATATTACCGTTGAACTGCCAGAAGACGAATCGAAACATTGTGTAAGGGTGTTGCGAAAAAAAGTAGGCGATGAAATTATTTTGATAGATGGAAAAGGGAATAAAGCTATTTGTAAAATAACCGATGATAATCCAAAAAAATGTAAATTAGAAATTATTGAAAAAGTTCATTTTGCTGCCAAGGCAATTGGTTTGCACATTGCCATTGCTCCCACCAAAAACTTTGACAGAATGGATTGGATGTTGGAAAAATGCACCGAAATTGGTGTTTCGGAAATTACATTTATTGAAACCGAAAACTCGGAACGAAACAAAATAAATATGGAACGTTGCGAAAAAATTTTGATTCAATCTATTAAACAAAGTAAGCAATATTGGTTGCCCAAATTGAACAATATTATTTCGTTAAAACAATTTATTTCAAATCAAAAAACAACTGATTTAAACTGTTTGATGGCTTGGTGCAATGAACACTCCACAACCATAAATGAAACCATTGATTTGAAAAAATCTACCTTATTATTAATTGGCCCAGAAGGAGATTTTACTGAGCTGGAAGCTAAAATGGCTATAGAAAATAATTTCAAAACCATATCGCTTGGACAAAACATTTTAAGAACAGAAACTGCTGCAATTTTTGCCACAGCTGTTATCAATAATACTTATCAAATATGAAGATTTTTTTAGCCATTTTTCTTTCTTTTATTATTAATATTTCAAGTGCACAGCAAGCAGATTCTGCTCATTTTTATAATAAGAAATATGGAATAAAAAGTTACATTATTTCTGCTGTTTTTGTAGCTTATGGCTTATCGAGTTTTAACGATAATGGATTCCCAAGCAGCATGGCTGTAAGGAAATTCAGAAATGAAAATTATGGTAATTTCGAAAATTCAGCCGATGATTATATTGCTTTTGCACCATGTTTATTAATGCTTGGCCTCGATTTATTTAAGGTAAAAAGTACAAGTAATTTTGCTAATCAAGCTGCGCTAACAGGCAAAAGCGTAGTATTAACTTTGGGAGTGGTAAATATTTTAAAATATAGTACCCAAGTTTTACGACCCGATGGTTCTGCAAAAAACTCATTTCCTAGCGGGCACACTTCCTTTGCGTTTGCTTTAGCTGAGGTTTTGCATCAGGAATTTAATAACAAACCTTTTATTTATATTTCAGGTTATGCAATAGCAACAACTGTGGGTGCCATGCGAATTTTAAATAACAGGCATTGGTTTACCGATGTATTGGTTGGCGCAGGAATTGGAATGGCTGCCACCAAACTGGTTTACGCCACGCACCAATACAAATGGAAGATGAACAACAAAGGTTTTTTACCAATTATTGGAAGTAATCAAGCCGGATTCATTTATAAATTTTAGTAGTTTCGTGAATGCCTGTCAAGGTGAGCTTGTCGAACCATTTTCCCGCTGATTTCGCAGATTTTCGCAGAATATTTGTTTAAAATATGAAGAATAAACTTTATGTCATTTTGATTCTATTGCTACTTTCTTGCAATTTATATGGGCAAAAAACTAAACTCATTTTTGTACAAAGTTTGAAAGTAAATTATTCTGAAAATCCAATTGATTCAAATAAACCGTTTTCATTTAAACTTTTAAAAAACAAAAAGGGTATTTTGAAGAATAATCGTGCTGATACATTATATCATTTTAGTTTTGATCTTGATACTTTAACCGCTATTAGTTTTGAGTTTCATTCTGACACTATTTTGATTACGAATGCATGCGAATATTTTGGAGATAGTGTTTTTGGTACGATAAATTTAACTCCTAACTACAATACAAATTGTATTCTAATAGAGTTTCTAAGTTATATAGATCCAAGTGAAACCTATCAGTCAATAATTCCAAGTGACAAAGAGTTTAATGATACAAAATGTAATGAGTACAAATACTTTTTTACAGACTTTGCCAAAAAGAATATTAATTATATAAAGGATTTTAAAAGTTATGTAAAACTTAAATAATATAAATATGAAGGCAATGTTTTCAAGTGAAAAACATCGCTACTATTTTTAGTCATTGCCTGCAATTTTTAAACATCCGTTTCATTCAAAAACAACACACTGTTTTCAATGTCATCGTGTAAGAATCTATCTTTAGTTACAAACGGAACTTTTTCGCGGTAAGCTGCAATATAAGTTTCAATTTTTGAAGCACTTTTTAGCGGACGTCTGAACTCCAAAGCTTGGCTTGCATTCAATAATTCAATGGCCACAATACGCTCTAAATTTTTAACCACTCGAAGGCATTTGGTAGCAGCATTTGCGCCCATACTTACATGGTCTTCTTGCCCGTTACTACTCACAATTGAATCAACTGATGCAGGCGTGCATAATTGTTTATTTTGACTAACAATACTTGCAGCAGTGTATTGAGGAATCATAAAGCCAGAATTTAAACCAGGATTGCTTACCAAAAATGCTGGTAAATTCCTTTGTCCGGAAATTAATTGATACGTTCTACGTTCCGAAATACTGCCTAATTCGGCCAAAGCAATGGCTAAAAAATCTAAATGAATGGCCAATGTTTGTCCATGGAAATTACCGCCCGAAAGTATCAAATCTTCATCAGCAAAAACATTTGGATTATCAGTAACCGCATTTATTTCTGTAGTAAATATTTTATTGATATGTTCAATGGCATCCTTACTTGCACCATGCACTTGCGGAATACACCTGAATGCATATTGATCTTGAACTTGCACTTTATGTTGCTTTGCAATTTCAGAATCAGCTAAATTTTCCAATATTTTTTTAGCAGTTGCTATTTGTCCTTTATGCGGACGAACATCATGCAATAAATGATGGAAAGGCTCTAATCTACAGTCGAAAGCATCGATAGAAATGCTTGCAATAAAATCGGTTTTATTTAAAAGTTGGTTGGCTTTTATTAAGCAATAAACGCCATAAGCACTCATAAATTGGGTACCATTTATCAATGCCAAACCTTCTTTACTTTTTAAAGCAATTGGTTTTAAATTATGCTCCTCTAAAATTAATTTTGAATGTTGGATTTTGAATGTTGAATGTTCTTTGACGTAAACGTTACCTTCTCCAATTAAAGGCAAACTTAAATGAGCTAAAGGAGCTAAATCGCCACTGGCGCCTAACGAACCTAATTCAAAAACTACCGGTAAAATATTGTTGTTAAAGAAATAAATCAAACGTTCAACTGTGTCTAATTGCGCAGCAGAATGGCCATACGACAATGATTGAACTTTTAACAACAACATGATTTTTATAATTTCATGTGGCACCAAATCGCCTGTACCGCAAGCATGACTTAACAACAAATTTTCTTGTAATTGCTCTAAATTATCGTTGCTTATTTTGGTGCTATGCAATGAACCAAAACCAGTATTGATACCATAAATTGGTTTTTCGTTATTGGCTAATTTTTCGTCTAAATAAGTTCTACATTTTACAATGCGAGCTTTGGCATCATCACTTAATTTTATTTGCTTGTTATTAGCAATAATTTCTTGAATTTCTTCAATGGTTATTTGGGTAGTTATTTCGTAAATCATTTTTTTGCTTCTTGCTTCTGGCAGCTAGCTTCTGGCAACTGGCAGTATTTTGGGTTTATCTAATATACTTTATTTTACTATCTATTCAACTAATCAACATATTAACTAATCAACTTTTCAACTATAGCTTCAATGGTCAATTCTACTTGAAATCCTGTTTCAAGGTTTTTAAGTTTTAAAGGTTCGTTTTCGGAATAAATAAGTGCGTAAGCAATTTTTTTGCTGCTTGCATATTTTATAGGCTTTTCTAAAGGTTTTTTTACATTTATTTTTTCGGTATAAATCTCCGATGCAATGCCTTCATTTCTTAACTTGCTTAATAATTGTAGCACTGGCGCAAGTTCAATATTTTCAATAGAATCATTGGCACAAATTAACACTTTACTGCTGCCTTGCGATAATGTTTCAGGGAACAATTTCAACTCTTCAATAACATCGTATATTCTATCTAAACCAAACGATATTCCTACACCAGAAACTCCTTCTAGTCCAAAAATTCCAGTTAAGTTATCATACCTTCCGCCACCGCCAATGCTGCTTCTTAACGAACCTTCTATGGCTGCCACTTCAAAAATACAACCAGTGTAGTAAGAGAGTCCGCGTGCAAGTGATATATCAAGTTTAATATTCACAGTTTTGTTTGTTGAATTTAGATTTTCTAAAACTGTTTCAATTTCATCGATTCCTTTTTTGAATTTCTCGTTATCTCTGAACTTTGATGAATTCTTAAGCATTGATAAATGACTTAAACTTAGGTTTGATTTTATTGTATTGTCCGAATAATTAACAGAATTTTTTTCTGTAAACAATATATCTCTAACCATTTGTATTTGGTTTTCATCAAATCCTTTCTCCCTCAACTCCTTTTCTACTCCATCTATTCCAATTTTATCAATTTTATCTAAACTTACAGTAAAGTCCATCAGCTTATTTTCTGCACCTAATCCTTCAGCTATTCCAGCTAATATTTTTCTATTATTTATTTTTATCTCCACTTCAATACCTAAACACTTAAACACCTCGCTATAAATGTTTATCAAATCTAATTCGTGCAATAAACTATCGCTTCCAACCACATCGGCATCACATTGCCAAAACTCACGGTAACGACCTTTTTGCGGTCTATCGGCACGCCACACAGGCTGCATTTGATAGCGTTTAAAAGGAAACGTAATTTCATTTCTATTCATTACTACGTAACGAGCAAAAGGAACTGTTAAATCGTAACGTAAACCTTTGCCTGAAATATCTGAAATTCGAAATTCGAAATTCGAAATTTTTTGTTCGGCATTCTTTTCCTTTATTTCTTTAAAAATATCGCCATTATCTAAAATTTTAAAAAGCAACTTATCGCCCTCATCACCGTACTTTCCAGTTAGTGTGCTTAGGTTTTCCATTGTTGGCGTTTCAATGGGCATAAAGCCATATTTTATAAAAACTTTTTCAATGGTATTTAAAATATATTTTCGTTTAGCTACTTCCTCAGGGCCAAAATCGCGGGTGCCTTTAGGAATGCTTGGTTTTTCTTTAGCCATAATTATTTGGCAAAGTAATAGAAGTATATACAAGTTTGCAACAAATTACTTGTCAGTTGCAGGTTGAACTTTTTTGCCACAAATACGCAGGTTCGAATAACTAACAACACAAAATTCAAAATTTCAAGGAATAAATCTGTGAATCTGTGGCTATTTTTTATTTCTATTCTGATATATTCCCATTTTATTATAATTTGCGATTTTATTAGCAACTGAAACTAAAAACACATCAATATCATATGGATTTTAAAGTAAGAACATTAGCAGAAGTAACCTCAGCAGGACAAGAAGTAGAAGTGCTTTTTTGGGTAGGTTGCGCAGGAAGTTTTGATGAGCGTGCTCAAAAAATAACCAAAGCAGTTGCTAAATTATTACACCATTCAAATATTAATTTTGCCATATTAGGAACCGAAGAAGCTTGCACTGGCGACCCAGCTAAACGTGCTGGAAACGAGTTTTTATTTCAAATGTTGGCCATGCAAAACATTACAACCATGAATGATTATGGTGTAAAAAAAATAGTTACTGCTTGTCCGCATTGCTTCAATACTTTAAAAAACGAATACCCACAATTAGGTGGAATGTACGATGTAGTACATCACACTGAGTTAATAAACGAACTGTTAGCGGCTGGTAAATTAAGCATAACTGGTGGCGCTTTTAAAGGCAAACGAATTACTTACCACGATAGTTGTTACCTTGGCCGTGCCAATAATATTTATGAAGCTCCTCGCCAAATTATAGAACGTTTGGATGTGGAATTGGTTGAAATGAAACGTGCTAAAGCAAATGGATTATGTTGCGGTGCTGGAGGAGCTCAAATGTTTAAAGAAGCCGAAACAGGAACCAAAGAAGTGAACAATGAACGTGCTGATGACATGTTGGAAACTAAAGCAAATATTTTTGCTGCTGCTTGTCCGTTTTGCATGACCATGCTCCGCGATGGCATTAAACACAATAACAAAGAGGAAGAAGTTCAAGTACTTGATGTGGCTGAATTAATTGCTAACGCAATGGATTTATAGTTTTTTTTTGAATAGTTGAGAAGTTGATTGGGTAACTCAGAAAGTTCAATTGATTTTTTCAAGCTAAGAGAGGGTTGAACTTTCAATTGTGCAACATAGCGTTGCACAATTAGGATTTGAATAAATAAATTGAATTAGTTTTCAATTCCAGCCACTTCATAATCTACCGAAAATGGACTTGTAATACTTTTAGAAGCTATAAACAAAAAAAGGTTGACCTAACCCAACCTTTTTCCTTCATATTTTAGAATATAATTCTATCCCAAAGCCTTAATTACACTCACTAATTGAATATTATTTAACAACAAATATTTATTTGAATTCATAAAGTTTAATACTTGGAATAAATTTAAAATCTTTAGTATTATAAGTAAATAATGGTATATCATAAACTACACTCATCGCACCAATTAATGCATCGGGTATTTGTAAATTATGGGATAATTTGAAATCATGAACCAAAGAAATTGCCATTTTAGAGACCTCATCATTGAAATGTAAAATATTATAATGAGTCAATTTGGTTGACATACTTTTCAACTCTTTTTTGTTTTCCATTCCCCTAAATAATTCCATAACAGAAACAGAAGGTATCAATATGTTTTCACTTCCAATTTCGTTCAATTCGAAAATTGTGTTTGGCAAAGCTCGAAACAAAGAAATAAAAATATTTGTATCACAAATTATTTTCATAACCTGTTACCCCAAGCCTTTTCTCTTAATTCTTCAAGTTTAATTTCCTTATCTTTCCAAATACCAGATAAAGCCATTATATCTGGTTTTTCAGCGTAAGTTATCGGAATTAATTTACTTTTCTTTTTAGTTATTTGTTTAGGTTTCTCTTCAACAGTAAAATCTAAGTAACGCCCAATTTCTTGAAGTAAATTTAAAGTTTTAGTTTTTTTATATTTTATAGTTACTTCATACATAATAATTGCTTTTTTATTTACAAATATAAATACTTTATACAATTACTCCAACGCCTTTATTTAAGATACAAATTCAATGGTATTCTATCAATGTAATATTTTTCATTTTCATCTATTTTCCGTTTTATGAATGTGAAATAAAAAGGTTGTCTATTTTAAACAAAAAAAGGTTGACATAAGCCAACCTTTTCGTTTATATTTTTATATTAAACATACTATCCCAAAGCCTTAATTTCACTCACTAACTGAGTCAAAGCTTTTTTTGCATCACCAAATAACATACTTGTTTTTGGTTTGTAAAACAATTCATTTTCTATTCCTGCATAACCAGCTTTCATGCTTCGTTTGTTAACAATAACATTGGCTGCATTTTCTACATCTAATATTGGCATTCCGTAAATAGGTGAAGTAGGGTCGGTTTTAGCCGCAGGATTTACCACATCGTTTGCACCAACTACTAAAACCACATCGGTAGTAGCAAATTCAGGATTTACTTCTTCCATTTCTATTAACTTATCGTAGCTTACATTACTTTCAGCAAGCAATACATTCATGTGGCCAGGCATACGTCCTGCTACTGGATGAATGGCATATTTTACATCAATGCCTTCGGCTTCTAATAATAATTCTAAATCGTGAACAATATGTTGTGCTTGTGCTACAGCTAATCCGTACCCAGGAACAATGATTACTTTCTTTGCATATTTCATCAAAATAGCTGCATCGCTTGCAGAAACTTCCTTAACAGAACCTTCAAAGTTTGAAGGAACAGCGCCTTCTGCATTGGCATTGCCACCAAAATTTCCTATCAATACATTTAACAAAGAACGGTTCATGGCTTTACACATTACAATGGTTAATAATGTTCCGGCTGAACCAACTAAAATTCCACCTACTAACATTACTTTATTGTCGTATAAAAATCCGCCACAAGCAGCAGCTACACCTGTAAACGAGTTCAATAATGAAATTACAACTGGCATATCAGCACCACCAATTGGCAACACAAATAATATTCCGTATAATAATGATAATACAAAAACAGCATAGAATAATTCAATGGTATAAGCACCGTTTCCAAATATCATTACAGCAGTTAAAACCAATATTACCAACAATAAACCAATATTGATAACTTGTTGCATTCCCAACGATTTGTCTTTAACGTTTCCGCTTAATTTACCCCAAGCTATGATACTTCCAGCAAATGAAACTGAACCAATGATTAAGCCTAATAAAATGATTAACAAATGAGCTGGCTCTACCGATGACATATCGGTTTCGCTTAAATGTTTGAATTCAATAACAGAAATTAACATGGCACAAGCACCACCCATTCCGTTAAATAAACTCACCATTTCGGGCATGGCAGTCATTTGAACTTTTTTGGCTACCATCCAACCAATCACTGTTCCAACTACTAATGCACCAAATATAAAACCAAGGTTATGTAAATGCGCACCTGCTTCGGTGGTATATAAAAATATGGTACCAAAAATGGAAATAATCATTCCAAAAGCAGCCATTAAATTACCCTTACGCGCAGTGGCAGGGTTTCCTAAAAATTTTAAGCCAAGTATAAATGTCACTGAGCCTATTAAGTAGATTATTTGTAAAATTTGATTTTCCATGTTTTCTTTTTTATTTAATATCGAACACTGAATAAGGAATAATGAATTATGAAGTTTTTTTATTTTCGGTAGCTGTTTAGATACTTTTCATAAAAATGGATATCAATTCGTCATTTTCAGTTATCAATTTTTGTACTATTTCTAATTCTTTTATTAGTGGTTTTTTATAGATAATTTTTAAACTAATTTTTGTTTCTCTCAATTCTTTCAAACATATTTTCATTTTATGGATGAAATCATTTCTTGATTCTGCACTTTGAGCTTCACCATAATTCAATGCAGGCGAAGTTCCACTTCTCACTAACTGCCCTCCAATATGATTTCCTGCTCTAGAAGAAGGAATTAATTCAACTATTTCAATAACTTTAATTGCAAAATAAATCAACCAATCTTCTAAGTCAAACTTCCTTTTTTCATTCAATTCGTTATTTTGCATTTCAGTTGTTTTAAAACTTCAACATTCAACATTTCTTATTCGATATTCAATATTGTTTCCCTTCAACTAACAACTAATAAATAGAATCTATTTCTTTTTCTTAAACATTTCCAGCATCCTATCAGTAACCACAAAACCACCAACTACGTTAAGTGTTCCAAGCACAACTGCTAAGAAACCTAAGATAAGTGAAAGTGTATGTTCTGCTTGTCCCATTACGATAATAGAACCAATAATTACTACACCATGAATTGCGTTAGCGCCACTCATTAATGGAGTATGTAAAACCGATGGCACGTGGCCAATTAATTCAATACCTACAAATATCATTAGGATAATGAGGTAGCACATTTCTATGTGTTGTGTGATGAATTCTAGCATATTTTGATTAATGATTTGTGATTTGTGATTTGTGATTTATGATTTGTGATTTCTAAATTGAGTTATAAATATTTTCTAATTGTTCTTTTAAAATTGGTATTTCTTTTTCTAAAATTTCCCAAAGTAATGGAAAGTCAATTACGTTATAATCATGAACAAGAATGTGACGCGTTCCAGCAATTTGTCTCCATTTTATATCAGGGTATTTTTCTTTAGTTTCATTTGTTATTTTTATACATGCTTCACCAACTATTTCAACTAACTTAACTAAAGCCCATTTTGCAGCTAAATTGCTTACAAAATCTTCGTAAGTTAAATTTTGTTTGATTGCGTTAATTTGATTGATTGCATCTAAAACATGGCCTACTCTTTCTTTGTCTTTATCCATTTTTTTGAAACAACAATTGTTTGTCTAAATCTATATATGGCTTTATTCTTTCTGATAATCCTCCAACAGAAACTAAATCAATTTTTTCTCCAATCTGTTCTTCTAAATCTAATTTCATATCTACAAAATCAAACATCGAAATTTTGCTTGAATAATCAATATCTACCAAAACATCTATGTCATTATAATCGGCTTCATTTCTGGCAAATGAACCAAATATATAAACCTCATTTACTGGTTTATTTACAAAATAGTTTTTAATAGTTGATATGATTTCGCTTCTTTTCATTTTACTTTAAAATAGCACCATCTTTGGTTATTAAAGTTCCTTTGGTAATTTCTTCTTCCATTTCCCATTTAAAACCATCTTTGGTAGCCAAATGAGTTAGCAAATTTTGAATATTTTTAGCATATAATTCGCTGGCATTTTGAGGCAATGTACTTGGCAAATTACTTTGACCAATTAAATTAACACCATGTTTTACCACCGTTTTATTTAATTCACTTAGTTCGCAATTTCCACCTTGTTCTACTGCCATATCAACTATTACAGCACCTAGTTTCATTTGTTTTACTTGTTCTTCAGTAATTAAAACAGGCGCTTTTTTGCCCATTACCAATGCAGTTGTAATAACTAAATCAGCCATGAACAAACTTTTATTCACTGCTTCTTTTTGTTTTTGTAAATAATCTGCTGAAACTTCTTTGGCATAACCGCCTTCTACTTTTGCAGCTTCTGCGTCTTTTACTTCAATGAATTTTCCGCCTAAACTTTCAATTTGTTCTTTAGTTTCAGGACGAACATCGGTACATTCTACAATGGCACCCAATCTTTTTGCAGTTGCAATGGCTTGCAATCCTGCTACACCAGCACCATAAATTAATACCCTAGAAGGAGTAATGGTTCCAGCCGAAGTCATTAATAAAGGGAATATTTTTCCTAATTGCGAAGCACCCAAAACTACTGCTTTGTAACCAGCTAAGTTAGCTTGAGAACTTAAAGCATCCATGTTTTGCGCCCTCGAAATTCTTGGAATGGCATCCATGCTAAATGCACTGATATTTTTTGCAGCTAATTTCTGAATCAATTCAGGATTATTGGCTGCATATAAAAACGAAATGCAAGCCGAACCTGCTTGCATACTATTAATTTCATCATCATTTGGAGCATTTACTTTAGCTAAAATATTAGCTTGAGCCAATGCTTCTTGTTTTGAAACAATTTTACAACCTACATTTTTATATGCATCATTGCTAAAGTTAGAATTATATCCTGCATTGTCTTCAACCAAACATTCGTAACCTTGCTTTACTAATTGAGTACAAACTGCTGGAGTTAAAGCTACTCTGTTTTCGCCTTCACGGGTTTCCTTTAAAACTGCTATTTTCACTTGTAATTATTATTTTTTGGCAAAATAAATGATTTTTTTAATTGTTGATTGCTTTTATTTGAATCATACATAAAATCATATTTATAAAAGACTTCAAACCATATTTTATTTTGAAAATGTAAAAATATAATTCGATACTATATATATGAGCACCAAAATTTAGCACTTGAAAACCTATATTACAAAGCTTTTAATTAGCACTAATTTATTTGATTAACGTCAGTTTTTGTCCAAAAATTTCTTTGTTTTTGCTAAAAAAATGTCTACTGCTTTTTTTAGAATAAATGCAATAAAAAAAGTTTCAAAAAAAATAATTTTTATGTTTGTTTTTAAACAAACTCGTAATTTATTTGCTGTAACAAATATTTGAAATCAATTCGATTATTTTAAAGAAACAAAAAACAATTTTTATCTATAAATTTCACTCAATATGAAACTAAATTCAGTAGCTGCAAAAACAATTGCAAAACCAGCGGCAGGCAGAGCAAACACTTTAAACACAGCCCCACGTGCTTCAAAAACATCGGACGATGATGATGATTTTGATGATGATGACGACTTAGACATTACAGAAGACGAAGACATTGATGGAGAATTTGATGACGACATCACTGAAATTAATGTAAAAGAACCTGCGTCATTCGAAGATTTTGATGACGAAGAAGATGATGATGATGATGACTTTTAGTCAATAAAATATTTATTATTTTACTTAACGCCTCCAAATTATTGGGGGCGTTTCTATTATATTGCTTTTGTTAAGCATTCTATCGTAAATATAAATATTATAAACAATGGTGTCGGTATTGAAAACCGAAATTCGTTGCCCATCACTAATATTTATATCTACTTCTAACTCGCCTCTTATGGCTTTATGCCTTCCATCGGGTGTTAAACTTTGCACCCTAAATTTATACGAAAAAGTATCGGTTTTTCCAGGCGGAATATATGGCCAATAAACTCCATCTATTTTCTCTCTATAATCAACATAACAGTTGAAATAATATTTGTTAAGTAACTTACCCGTTGAATCAAATTGTGGATTAAATGGTGCTGCTGTATCTGCATCAGAAAAACCTATATCACCATCGCCATCTTTAAACGAAAAAATCAATTTCATCAAAGAATCTTTTCCTTCACTTTGCAAAAAATATGCATTTTTATATTCTAGTAAAGGAATGTTAGAATATATTTCTTTTTCTTTGCAGCTGTTCAGCAATAATATAAACACTATTGCTGCATAAGCAATCTTGCCATTCATGTTTAATACCAACGATTTTATAAAATCCATTTTTAAATCAAATATAGAAAATTTTGATGAACTAACATTGCAAGCTTTTGCATACCAATTCAGCACTAATTTAGTTTACCAACAATATTGCAAACTTAATAATATATTCGACATTCAAAGTGTTACTAACGTTGCACAAATACCTTTTTTGCCTATTCAGTTTTTTAAAAATAAAAAAATAGTATGTGGCGCTGCCAATGAAGAAATAATTTTTACCAGCAGCAGCACCAGCGGACAAGGCGAAAGCAAACACTTTGTTACCAATTTAAACTTTTACCAACAATCGTTTTTTACAGCATTTGAACATTTTTATGGACCCATAAAAGATTACTGTTTTTTAGCATTACTTCCCTCCTATTTGGAACGAAAAGGCTCTTCATTGATTTTGATGTGCGATGAATTGATAAAAGCAAGTGAACACACTTTAAGCAATTTTTATTTATACAATCATACTGAGTTATTAGCCGTTTTGATTGAGCTAAAATCAAAAAAACAGAAAACAATCTTGCTGGGCGCAACCTTTGGTTTACTGGATTTTGCCGAAGAATTTCAAATCAATTTTCCTGATTTGATAGTGGTGGAAACAGGCGGAATGAAAGGAAGAAAAAAAGAAATGATTCGTTCGGAAATTCATGAAATTTTACAAAATGGTTTTGGGGTAAATAAAATTCATTCGGAATATGGGATGACTGAATTATTAAGTCAAGCATACAGTTTTGGCGAAGGATTATTTGAATGTGCGCCTTGGATGAAAGTAAAAATAAGCGACAATACTGATCCATTTAGTTTTGTAAATGAAAACAAAAGTGGGGTTATAAATGTAATAGATTTGGCAAATATCAATTCATGTTGCTTTATTCAAACCCAAGATATTGGAAAAATAATTCCAAATTCAATTGGTAAAAACCAATTTGAAGTGCTTGGAAGGCTTGATTACAGTGATGTGAGAGGTTGTAGTTTGCTAACAGTTTAAAAGGAAACTTGTCTAACTTATTTCCCGCAGATTTCACAGATATTCGCAGATATTTCAGCGGTTCTCTGCGCAATCTGCGGGACCAATATAAAACTGAGCCAGTAATGAAAAATATAATTGAAGCAAATTTTTTTAATGAAATTAGAATAATTTTTCACAAATTTATTTACCATTGGTATATATCAAGGCAAATGTTATTTTCGCAACAAATAAAATAATTATATAAAAATAAATGGCAGAAGCTATCCGCATGCCCAAAATGAGCGATACAATGACCGAAGGTGTTATTGTATCATGGCTTAAAAAAGTGGGCGATGACATAAAACCAGGTGATATTTTAGCTGAGGTGGAAACCGATAAAGCTACCATGGAATTAGAAAATTTTGTAAAAGGAACTTTACTTCATATTGGCATTGAAGCCGGAGGAAGTGTTCCTGTTGATGCTTTAATAGCAGTAGTTGGACAAAAAGGTGAAGATATTTCTGCTTTGTTAAGCAATGCTGATGCACCTGCAAAAGCTGACACTCCAAAAACTGAAACTCCAACTCCTACTTCTAGTGAAACAGTAGCTGCAACTCCAGTAGAAGTTTCAAACACTCATGATGAAGGAAGAGTAAAAGCTTCGCCTTTGGCTAAAAAAATAGCGGAAGAAAAAGGCATTTCACTCAATCAAATTGCTGGAAGTGGCGATGGTGGACGAATAGTAAAACGAGATGTAGAAACATTTACACCTGCTACTCAAACATCAAATAATTCAACTCCTGCACCGATTATTTCAATTCCTGCAATAGTTGGAACTGAAAGTTATGATGAAGTTCCAGTTTCGCAAATGCGTAAAGTAATTGCGCGCAGGTTAAGCGATAGTTTATTTACAGCACCACATTTTTTCCTAACCATGGAAATTATTATGGATAATGTAAATGCTGCCCGTAAAACCATTAATACTGCTGGTGATGTAAAAATTTCGGTGAATGATTTTATAGTAAAAGCAGTTGCTGCTTCATTGCGCAAAAATCCTAAAGCTAACTCAAGTTGGTTAGGCGATAAAATTAGATACAATCACCATATTCATATTGGTGTGGCAGTTGCCATTGAAGATGGATTGATTGTTCCTGTTGTAAAATTTGCCGATAATAAATCGCTTTCACACATCAGTGCTGAAGTAAAACAATTGGCCGATAAAGCTAAAAACAAAAAATTACAACCAACCGAATTTGAAGGTAACACGTTTACCATTTCTAATTTAGGGATGTTTGGAATTGACCAATTTACCGCAATTATTAATCCACCTGATGCTTGCATATTGGCAATAGGTGGAAGCAAAGAAACTGTAATAGTGGAAAATGGGGAAATGAAAATAGCCAGTATAATGAAAGTAACTTTGAGCTGCGACCACCGAGTAGTGGATGGAGCAGTTGGTTCTGCTTTCCTTCAAACCTTAAAAGATTTATTGGAAAATCCAGTTAAGTTATTGGTATAAAAATTATCAGTAAATACACAAAAAACCTGCTTCAAAATTATTGAAGCAGGTTTTTTTATGAGATTTTGTTGACCTTATATTATTTACTAATTACTATCTTATTCTTACTTATCCCACCATTTATAGTTTCCACATTGATTAAATAAATGCCATTACTTAAAGCCGATAGGTCTATTTCTGTATTACTTTGCTTTACATCGTTTTGCTTACAATAAACCAATTTACCAGTTATATCAAATACATTAATATTTGATATGGTTTGACTTGATGAAATGGATAATAAGCCATTAGTAGGGTTTGGATAAATAATTACTTTATTTAAGTTACTGTTCTCAATTTCATTATTTAATCCAACGTTCAACTTTAAGCATGAAGGAAAACTATTGGTTTTATACCAGTTTTTTATTTTTTTTACTTCTTCACTTAGTTTATTAAATGACCCTAAAGCCCCGCCTGAATTACTTTTGGTGTAAATATGAGCATAATCAATGCTTTTTTTATCATTTGGTTTTAAAGTAAATAAATTCATTACACTTAAACTTCTTCTGTCACCAGGCGTATTACCTGCTGTACTTTCGTTCCAATTACTTCTACCTACAAGGTCATTTGTTCCACAAAACATAAAACTGGCTGTATCAATTCCACCTCGTCCAATTCCTCCATAAGTAATTGGTAAACCATCTTTCCATTTTCCATTTAAGTAATTCCAATAATGTTGTGGAGATGAGGGATTTCCTTGTTGTGATAAATCATTATTGTAATAAACAAATTTACCAAAACCTACCTCGGTATTATTTTCTAATGGTGTTTTTAAAAACAATGTGGATGAAATAGGAGGATTTAAGCCATATCCATTTGATCCTTCATCATTATCATCACCATTGTAGCAGTAACTATATCCCTCTTTAGGGTTACAGCCAATATAATCATCAGCATAATTTCCTAAATCATTATCTACCCAAATACCTAGTCTTAAAGAATCTATATTTTCTTTACTTCTATTATAAATATCAAAATGATTAAATGTAATATAGTTAATAACTGAATTACTATCTGTAACTAAATAATCATTACACTGGTAAGCATAAATGGAAGCATGAATTTCTATCCCAAGTGGTAATCCTGTTGTTTCTGTGTGAGTTCCGTTATCGTTACAAATCCAATAAATCATTTGGTCGCCTTTTATAATTGGGTATTCACCTTTTGTGGGCTCATAAATTCCATTTTTGTTTATATCTTCAAAAGGCGCATAATTTCTATTATATAAACCTTTACCTTTAGCAGGCCAAGTTAAAATATCGTTTGGTATTTTATAGCTGCCATTAGCAATATTACCATTGGCATAATTTATTTTTAAAGCCTCAATATCAAAACGGTTTATTTTCCAAGTTTTTGATAATTCTTCTAAGTTCGCAGGGTCTGGATTACTTATTACGGTGTCAATTGCAATAGGACCGGGAAAATAATCTGTTCCAGTTTGTCTATAAGTTTGTGCTGCTAATCTTAAAACATTTTGTGTTATTCCTCCTATCCAAAGGTTAGAAGCAAAAATAGTTTTTTTGCAAGTTCCTTTGGGCACCTCGTAACTTCTAATTTTCGAATCCCAGTTCATAACATCATATTTTGAATTATAAGGGGTTGAAATTTGATTAATATCCAAAAATCTAGCTGAGGTATCACCTTTGTCTTCAATTACATTATCCAAATCTATTTTAAGTATTCTTTTAAGGTTATTTTGATAAAGAGCGTTAAGTAAATAAATTTTATTCGTATTATCAAGTGTGAAAATGCCAGAATAATTTGACCATAAACTAGTAAGTTTAATTTCATAGTTTTTAGTTTCCATAGTATTAATTTTCACAAAAGTAGGTTGAATAATTTGTGAAGTTTGACTACTAATATTATTCGTAAAATAAACATTTCCATTAGCATCAGAAACAATTGACCTGCATATTAAGGGTAAGTTATTTAAACAACCTTTAGAATTAATATTATCAAGTTGCAAATTTTTTATGGTATTATTTTTCAAATAATGAATACAAGTGATTTCTGAATTATCAAATTTACTTGAGTCAGCAGCTATCCAGAGTGTATTGCTTTTATCCAAATGCAAGGCTGTAATTTTATTAGAAAGAATTCCAGAGTTTTGAGTATTATATGCTGTTACAGCATTTCCATTAATTAAAAATAATCCAGTTAATGAACCAACATAAGCAGAGCTTGAACTTACAGAGGCTATTTTAGTAAATAAATTAGTGGTTAGTGAAGTGTTGCTTGTTGTATAATTTGTAAATGTTGTTCCGTCAAATTTTGAAACTCCATTATTGGATGTAACCCAAATTGTATTTCCACTTACCGATACGTCATTTATGGTATCGTTTGTTATGTTTGAATTTTGTTTATTATAAACGCTAAAGGTTGTGCCGTCAAATTTAATCAACCCAGCTTTGCTTCCTATCCAAAGTATATTGTTTTGAAAATCTAATGAAGTAATATCATTGGTAGCAATGTTTGAGTTTGCTGTATTGTAGGTAGTCCAGTTTCCATTATTAAACTTGGCTAATCCAATAGTTGAAAAAATATAATTTACACTAAGCTTTTCACTGCCAAATCCCACCCAAACATTATTTTGAGCATCACATTTTATAAAATTACGTGGACGCAAATTAAGAATGCTTGTTGTATCTGGAAATGTAAACGGAATACTGGTTAGATAAGATTGAGCATTTGATAAAATTGCTAATAATAGCAATGTGATTGATAAAATTGTTTTTTTCATATTTTTTGTTTTTAGGTTGCTAATTAATTAGGGTTTTTTAGCTCCAATCACTTTTATCCATTGAATAGAATTTACTCTTGCCGCACTAATATTATACTGAGGTTGAACAATAATATCTCCATCCATTCCTGCTAAAGAAGTAAATACTGACATAAAAAGTCCTTGTTTTGTTTGATAATAATAATTGGCCTCCATTTTTCGAGTAACATCAATATAATAATAGCCATTTTCTTCACTATAAAGTTGCTGTATTCCAATAAAGGTTAGTTCTTGATTACATTTATTCTCAATTTTCATAGTATTAGTTACATTCCAATCATTATCCTCGGTAACTTCTCCATTAGACCATAAAGTTTTAGTAGTTGATGGTTGAATTCCATAAGAAGAACTCCTATTAAAACATGAAATACAATTATAGCCAGGGTATTTAGTTTTAATTTTTTTCATCAATTCAGCTATTTGAATTTCACTTTTTTTAATATAATTGGCATATTTTCTTTTAGCTTCCAATTCTTCTTCAATCACTTTATTTGCATTTTCAGCACTCATTTCATTTTCAATTGTAATATTCTCAGCAAAATATCTAAAATGAACTTGTGAAGGGTGAAAACCATCTCTTTTAGTAACGGGTAATGAGTAATGTTCGAGCATAATACTCATTAATATATCACCATTTTGATTTGCTGAAAGTGTAATTTTACCCCCTTTACCTCCTTTAGGCGCATTGTTTAATCCACCTACACAAGGCTCCCCTGTTGACCTTTCATTTAAAATCTTTCTAAAGTTTGAAATTTCATAAACTTGTGTATTTTCAGTAATTACATTAAAACTGTCTTTTACAATTATATCTGCATAACATTCACAATCAAAATGTGGTTTGTATCTGATTACAGCTTTGCCTCCATAATCACCAATTATAAGTAATCTGTCCTCATATCTTAATTGAGCTTTAGGATTAACCCAATCTTCAACACTAAATTTAAGGTTTGAATTATAAGTTATAAACCGCCATTTCGGTTTGTATCCATTAGGATATCTTCCCTTAACGTCTATCATTAGATTTTTTGCTATTCTAATCCTTGTGTTATTAGAATCTCTGTCTGGATTTTTTGTGTTTTGTTTAAAATCTTTGTCGTGCAGCTCGCTTCCAATTGGTCTTTTAGTTTCATCAATTCCTTTTTTTGAGTCACCTTTTTTATTCTTAAATAAATTTCCTATGCTTTTTCCTATTTCACCGACAGTTTTTCCTAAATCACCAACTTCTTTTACTAGCTTTTCTTCATCAGTTCGCTGGGCTTTTATTGAATAATTTGTTGAAAGGTTAATCACTAAAATGATGAACACTTTTATTGTTAGTTTGTAGTTTATTTTCATATTAGTTTTGTTTGTGGTTGTTGATTTTTTTATACCACCCACCCCAACCCTCCCTTAATAGGGAGGGAGTTGCACCCGCTCCGCCACCCTCCTATAAAGGAGGGTCGAAAAGCTTGCTTTTCTGGGAGGTGTTTTTACTTCTTCACTTCTTCATCAGGTGTACTTTTATCATTATCAACATCCAATAATTCCCAGTTAAAGTAGCTGTTATAGGCTTCGGGGTTTTCTATGGTGTAGGCTGCTATTAATAGTAAGCAGCGGGTAAGCTGAAGGGTAAGTGCTTTGCGGCTTTCGCGCAATATGGTTTGGGTACTTTTGTTGGTACTTTGTCCATCTACTTGCTCGTCTCTAGCTTTGGTATATGCATCTTGCAGTGCTATTACTTGGTCTATAAATGGTTGGCCTAGTTCAGTTTTAAATTTGGTAGCTACATTTACATAGCGTACCATTAAATCTTTCATACCTTCTACAGTGGCAAGGTTATACTCTGTTATCCCTTGTGGGTAAAAGTTAATGTACGCTGCACTTCCTTTGCCAAATGTATCTTTTATTAGTCCTTCTTTTCTACGAATAAAATCTATTATATCATCGTAAGCATCTTGGCGGGTTATGGTGCCACCTTTGTTTAAAGCACTGTCGGTAGATAAGGTACCCAAGTTGTCTTTGAATTTTTGGTGGTTTGTTACCAAAATAGCTTCTTCTGGTTTTGGCAAAACAGAATTCGGATTTTTTTGCGCATTTCCAATAAAATTGATGGTAAATGAATCTAACTCATTTCGGCTAAATTCCGCATCTTTAAACTTGTCATTAATTAATGTTTGATGTCTCATATTGTTATATTTTTATAAGTCAAAAGTAATAAACAAGTTGGAAATACAAAAAAAAGCTACTTAATTAATAATTTAGTAACATAATTAATGAAGGTTTAAGTATTAAACCTCTTCCATAATTCAATAATATATTACAAAGTTTTATTTAGTCGTCATTGCGAACTTAGTGAAGCAATCTCAAACAAAACTTACAGTGAGATTGCTGGTTATTGCCATAAATTAACTGTAGAGAGGCATGGGCTTTTTGGTTCATGCCATAAATTAATTGTAGAGAGGCATGGGCTTTTTGCTTCATGCCATAAATTAATTGTAGAGAGGCATGGGCTTTTTGGTTCATGCCATAAATTAATTGTAGAGAGGCATGGGCTTTTTGGTTCATGCCATAAATTAATTGTAGAGAGGCATGGGCTTTTTGGTTCATGCCATAAATTAATTGTAGTGAGGCATGAACTTTTTGGTACATAGTAAAATTTGAAATAAAAGTTGCAAACTTTTCTTGTATATTCTCACAAGTGACTCACGCCTTGCGTTACTTGCCTTTGCTTAACACTTGGAGCACGGTGTTTTTTTATATTTTGCTTTTATAGTTTAATAACATTGTTGATGGTATTTTCCAACCCTTTTTATTTTTAAAATATAATGCTATGTTTGAACAAACAAGTAATCAAATTTAATCAATTACCTTCTGAAACTTGACACATGATAAAACAGTTTGATTTTAGGAAAATATTGTTATTTATAATTCCAATTACCTTTTTCATTTTTTCACAAATTAGCAATAATTTCACAAAGAACACGTTCACAACCAACCCTGATCCTCCTTATATTTATTTAATAAATGGGGCTAACATAGCTGGTGGTAATTTTGTCATAGGTCATTATGATAATCCAGGAACTCCTTTACACTTATTTACAGGATTTATCATATTTACAACTCATTTTTTTATTGATGGCTTGCCAGTTACAGAAAGCGTGTTAAACAACCCAGAAATATACTTAACTACAATTTCTATTTTTTTTGCTGTTCTTATTTTATTTACAAGTCTATTTTCAAGTATTTTCATATTTAAACATACAAACGACCTGAGTACATCGGTATTATTTCAAATACTACCAACACTTTCACATATTGGGTGTTACTTTTTGTTTCAGGTACGCTTATGTCCAGAAACATTTATGATTATTTGTTTACCTCCTTATTTTGCATTTCTGTGGGTAATTGCAAATAAAGACAGTAATTTTATTAGTAAAAAAGAATTGGTATTAACCTTTGCAATAGCAAATGCTATTTTGATAATGACTAAAGCAACTTTACTACCATTGTTTTTTGTGCCATTTTTCTTTATTAAAGATTTAAAAAGTAATATATGGTATGTTTTCCTTTTTATAATTTTTAGTTTTTTAGTTATTTTTCCAATTTGGCCCAATATACCTGATATGTACCATTGGTTTGTTCAAATTGCAACTAAACCAGGACATTATGGAACTAGTGAAGGTACTTTTACTTTTGAAACATTTAAAGAAAACCTGACTAAATTACTTGATGCTGTTCCTTTATTTTCATGGGTTTTGCAATTAGCCTTTTTGTTTCTTTTGATTTTATTATTCAAAAAATCTAAAAAAAGTAACCTGCTTCGTTTGCAAATTGCATTACTACTTATTTGTGCGCTTCAGCTGATAATGGCTTCTAAACAATACTCAAATCATTACATACTTGCATCACACCTTTTAATAATTCCAATTGTTATTTCTGTTATTAAACAATTCTCGTTCCCTCTGTTTAAAACTATTTATGTAGCTTTTACTTGTGTTGTACTCTTTTATTCAGGTATAAAAGTTAAAGCAGCTATGGCTGAATATTGTAGCATCAATCAAATTTTTGAATCTCAGAAAATTGCAAAAAAATATGCTAGCATTCCAAAAGTTATAACCACTGGCTATGAAGGTACCTGTTTTAATGAATCATCTTTACGTTTTGGAGCATGTTATGGCGGACCAAATTTCTCAAAAAGCAAACTATTCCTTAAAAACAGATATCCTAATTTTTACTTTTATGATTTATTCTTAAATGTAAATTATGTTTCTTCATGGGACGAAAAAATTTTAACACAAAAATTGCTGTCAACAAATTCGAGTTTATTGTTTTATTTTATTCGTATGGATGAAAATAAAGAACGAGAAGCCATTGACAGATTAATAAAAGGTTACGAACCTTTTATTACTAAATATGATTTAGTAGAAAATATTGAAGCAACAAGAGAACATTTTTATTTACTTGAAATTGATACAACGCTAGCCAAGTCAAATTATGCTACTAAAATTGAATATAAATTCGACTTTGAAAAAAAAGATAACCAAAATTTTTATACGTCATCTAATGGATTATTTAAAATT
>Ga0247839_1001937_pt1 | contig 32399 bp, 29 predicted proteins | sample LaCruzMarch2015__6_FD_192405 | JGI IMG/M metagenome (GOLD analysis project Ga0247839, IMG submission 192405) | Freshwater microbial communities from meromictic Lake La Cruz, Castile-La Mancha, Spain - LaCruzMarch2015_16m | ecosystem: Environmental > Aquatic > Freshwater > Lake | place: Spain... | reverse complement strand
ACCGCCCCGCCCGCGCTGGCGGCGGAGACTTCGGTCGCCCTACGGGCTCCCTGCGTCTCCGCCGCCAGCGCGGGCGCGACAGGCTTGCTGGTTGGTTCGGTCATCAGTGGTCTCCTCTACGCCCTCTACACTCAACTACGGGGGGGTAGTTGTCTCAGCTAGATTGGCACAGAGGGCCTTTACCCCATCCGCCCCGAATCTGGAGCCTAATCTTTTGGGGATGGGGTCAGGTCTCGCTTCGGGGATGGGGTCAATTGCGGGGATGGGGTCAGGTCTCGCTTTGTAGCATTCCGGGTGAGTTCCGGAGTGCCAGGGACAGTTAACCCACCTCCCTGCTGATTACAGATACCGAATTGAGTAGACTGTCCCCGGTATTGGCGCGTACCCGACGCGGAACGCCCGTCGGTTGATTCCGCGCGGAATGCGGTCGGTGCGGCAGACCCGTCTGAGCCGCCGGTGCCTCCCGCCGGGCGCGGTTCCCCGGAACCGCGTCCCTTGTCGCACCGGTCACGCCTGCTTACACTGCCACCATGCGCCATCCCATCGATCCAAAGGTTGACTGCGTCTTCAAGGCCCTGCTGGGGGCAGAGTCCAATCGTGACCTGCTGATCCATTTCCTCAACGGCCTTGACCATCGTTCCGGCCGCGAGAAAACCGGAGGTCGAGGCTTTATAGTCGGACGTGATAACCGGACGTAGGGGCGGGTCTTAAACCCGCCCGTACACCAAGGGTCTGTCCGGATAGCAGGTAAGAAGGCGATACCATGAAAGTGCGTAGTCAGGCCATCCTGGCCCGGCGGCGTCGGGGCTGGAACAGTCAGGGCTGGAAGCCCTGACGACGCAGCCTCGCACGCTGGCAGTTGCGACAGACGGCCGCGGGATTCGGTGGACTGCGCTATCGCTTGTCCACCCTACGGCCGGAACGATGATCAAGGCCGACGCGGCTAGCTTTGCGTTGCCGCAGCGCGCGCGGCGAACTCGACCTTGTCATAGATCTCGGCCAGCGGCAATGCGGTGTCAAAGGCCGGCAACGGGATGGAGCCGCGTGGATCAGTATAGGTCGAGAGCAGCCAGTCGCCGCCGGGTTGGCGCAGGAAGCGTTCGGCGCTGACCCGGTGCTGAGACAGCAGCAGATAGGCCCCCAGGCTGGGGAGTGATCGGTAGTAACCGAACTTGTTCCCCCGGTCATAGGCTTCGGTGCTGTCGGAGAGGACCTCGACGATCAGGCCGGGGTTGATGACGACGTCCCGGCCGTCGTCCCAGAATAGCCGCTCTCCGCAAATCGCCATGACGTCCGGGTAGGTGCCGAGGTTGGCGGACTCGATCCGGACCTTCATGTCGCTGGTGTAGACATAGCAGGGACGGCCCTTGAAGCGGTTGCCCAGTTCGCGCAGCACGTTACCGCAGATCAGGTTGTGGGCCTCGGTGCCGCCCGCCATGGCGAAGACCTCGCCGTCCACATATTCAGTGCGGCCCTGGTCCGCGGCCCGCTCGGCGGCGAGCCAGTCCGCAAAATGCAGCCGGAGTTTGGGTTGAACGGACATGGTTTAAGTTCCTGGTCGGGGGGCAACATGTTTGATCAGCCGTGACGCTTGATGTTTTGAATCCGGGCTCCGCCTGGCGTCACACCGTCTGGGCTGCCCCTTCCGTGCCGTCCGGCGCCGGACGCGTGGGTTGACCGCCGAACCAGGTCACATAGAGCGTCGGCAGAAACACCAGCGTGAGCAGCGACGCGACCAGCAGCCCCCCCATGATGGCATAGGCCATCGAGCCCCAGAACACCGTGGGGGCGATCGGGATCATGCCCAGCACGGTCGACAGCGCGGTCAGCATGATGGGGCGGAAGCGGGACACGCTGGCCTCGACCACCGCGTCCCAGACCGTTTTGCCCGCCCCACGTTCGGCCTCGATCTGGTCGATCAGGATGACCGCGTTCTTGGCGATCATGCCGATCAGGGCGAGGATGCCGAGGATGGCAACAAAGCCGAGCGGTTTGCCTGACAGCAGCAGGGCGGCGACCACGCCGATCAGACCCAGGGGGACCAGGCTGAGCACGATGAACAGCCGCGCGAAGCTCTTGAGTTGGAAGATCAGCAGCGACAGCATCAGCAGGATCATCAGCGGCACCACCGCGAACACCGAGGCGCGCGAATCGGTACTTTCCTCCACCGAGCCGCCGAGTTCGATGCGGTAACCCGCGGGCAGGGTGGCGTTCAGTTCGGCGATGGGTGCTTTCAGGTCGGCGACCACCGTCTCGGGCATCGCGCCCGGTGCCACGTCGGCCTGCACGGTCAGCGTCGGCACCCGGTCGCGCCGCCAGACCAGCGGAAAGTCCTGACCATACTCGAAGAGGGCAAACTGGCTGAGCGGGATGGTGCGGCCGTTGGGCAGCGACACCGGCAGGGTGCGCAGGGTCTCGACCGAGAGGCTTTGCCCCCCCAGTTCGCGCGCCACCACATTGACCAGATAGATGTCGTCGCGTACCTGCGTAATGGTGGTGCCGGAGATCGTGGTGTTGAGCGCGGTCGACACTGCCTGACTGCTCAGACCGAGCTGGCGGGCCTGATCCTGGTCGATGCGGATGCGCAGTTCCCGCTCCGGCTCCATCCAATCGAAGTTGACCCGGCGCGTCCCCGGATGGGCAGCCACGCGATCGGCGAGCTGCATGGCGATGTCGCGCAGCTTGGTCGGGTCCGGACCCAAGACGCGGTACTGCACCGGCCAGCCGACCGGCGGCCCCAATTCCAGCGGCGAGACCCGCCCCACGACCTGCGGGAATTGTTCTGCCAGCAGTTGTTCCAGCCGTGGTTGCAGCCGCTCGCGGGCCTCGATGTCCTTGGTGACGATCACCGCCTGGGCGAAGAAGGGGTTGGCCAACTGCACGTCGAGCGGCAGATAGAAGCGGATGGCGCCCTGGCCGATATAGGTACTCCAGCGCTCGATCTCGGGTGCGAACTCGGGGTCGTCGCGCAGGATTTGCTCGAAGGTATCGACCAGCCGCTCGGTCGCATGGATCGAGGCGTTCTGCGGCAGCCGCAGATCGACCAGCAATTCGGGGCGATCGGAGGACGGGAAGAACTGGCGCGGGACCTGACCCAGACCGATGATCGCCGCGACGAAGATCGCGAGCGTCAGGGCGATGGTGAACCAGCGGGCGCGCATCGCGAGTGTCAAAAAGCCGCGGTAGATCGCCACCGTGCGGTTTGGCTTCTCCGCTTGACCGGGCTTGGGCGGGCGCAGCAGCACCATGCCGATCAAGGGGGCAAAGACCATGGCGACAAACCAGGAGGCGATGAGCGCGATGCCGACCACCGCGAAGATCGAGAAGGTGTATTCGCCGGCGGAACTCTGGGCGAAGCCAATCGGCACGAAGCCGGCGATGGTGACCAGGGTGCCGATCAGCATCGCAAAGGACAGGTGCTGGTAGGCATAGGTGGCGGCGGCCACCTTGTCGTCGCCCGCGGCCAGCCGGCGGCTCATGGCGTCGATGGTGGTCATGGCGTCGTCGACCATCAGCGCCAGCGCGATGATCAGGGCCCCCAGCGAGACGCGCTGCAGGTCGATATCGACGATGTCCATCAGCGGAAAGACCACCGCGAGCGTGAGCGGAATGGCCACGGCGACGACGGTCCCGGCGCGCACCCCGAGGGCGACGAAGCTCACCACCAGCACGATGGCAATGGCCTGCCACAGCGATTCGGTGAACTCATTGATGGCCAGATCGACGGTCAAGGGCTGATCGGCCACCAGCCGCGGCTCGATGCCGTGCGGCAGGTCGGCCTTGATCTTGTCGATGGCGTGGGCGACGTTGCGCCCGAGCGCCAGCGTGTCGCCGCCGTCGCGCATGGCGATGGCCAGGCCGATGGCGGGCTCCCCGTTGATGCGAAACATCGGCTGCGGCGGGTCGCTGAAGCCGCGGCGCACCTCGGCGATGTCGCGCAGCCGCAACATGCGGTCACCGATGGCGAAGGTGACCTCGGCGATGTCCTGCTCGGAGCCGAAGGCGCCGGTGACCCGCAGGGCAATGGATTCGTCGCTGGTGCTTAGCACGCCCGCGGGGCTGACGATGTTCTGCGCGCGCAAGGCCGCGAGCAGCGTGCTCGGGTCGAACCCCAGCCCGGCGAGCCGCTCGGCCGAAAAATCGATGAAGATGATCTCGTCCTGGGCGCCGAGGATATCGATCCGCGACACGTCGGGGACTTGGAGCAGTTCGGAGCGAACCCCCTCGACGGCATCGCGTAACTCCCGGTGCGTGAAGCCGTCGGCGGTGAAGGCGTAGATGATCCCGAAGGTATCGCCGAACTCGTCGTTGAAGAAGGGGCCGACGATGCCCTGCGGCAGAGTGTGGCGCATGTCGGCCACTTTCTTGCGCACCTCATACCAGGCGTCCGCGACCGCCCGGCCTTGGGTACTCCCGATCAGATCGACGAAGATGGTGGTGGTGCCGGCGCGGGTGAAGCTGCGCAGGTTGTCCAGGTTCGGGACCTCCTGCAGGGTGCGTTCCAGGCGCTCGGTGACTTGGCGGATGGTCTCGTCCAGGGTGGCACCGGGCCAGACCGCCCCGACCACCATGGTGCGGAAGGTGAACGGCGGGTCTTCCGCGCGGCCGAGTTGATAGAAGGAACTGATCCCGGCGATCAGCGCGGCGAGCATGATGAAAATGGTGACCGAGCGGTTGCGGATGGCCCACGCGGAGAGGTTGAAGCCGCTCATGGCTGGTTCCCCGGCGCGTTCCTGAGCGGGTCTGCGAGCAGGCGGACTTCTTGGCCGGGCCGCAGTGTCTGGACCCCCGCGGTCACCACCAGTTCGCCAGGCTCCAGGCCCTGGGAGACCAGCACCCGGTCCAGTTCATAGCGCACCACATCCACATTGCGCAGGGCCACGATGTTCGACGCCGGGTCCAGGGTCCAGACCGCCGGGGCGCCGCCGGTCGCGGTCAGCGCGGAGGTCGGGATCTTGATGCCCGCGGTCCCGCCCAGCGCGATGGCGCCGGTGACGGTGGAGCCGAGCCGCATCGCCTCCGGCGGGGTGGCGAGACCGACCCGGACCTTGAAGGTCCGCGTCACCGGGTCGGCCTGGGGGGAGACCTCGCGGACCCGGCCGGTGGCGGTGACCCGGGGGTCGCTGCTCAGGGTGACGGTCACCGGGTCCTCGGCCGACGCGGCTTCGATCACCCGCGCCGGCACATCGAAGACGGCATCACGCCCACTTTGGCGGGCGAGCCGCACGATCATGGCGCCGGCCGCGACCACCTCACCGGGTTCGGCCCCCCGCGCGGTGACCGTGCCGGGTCCGTCGGCGACCAGGGTCGTGAAGCCAAGCTGGTTTTCCGCCGTGTTGACCTGGGCCTGGACCGCGTCCACCTGGGCCTGGGCGGCGTCGCGCGCTTCCACGGCCCGATCGAACTGGGCGCGGGCGACAAAGCCGCGGGCCAGCATGGGCTGGTAACGCGCGACGGTGTTGCGGGCCTCGACCAGACGCGCCATGGCGCCGGCCAGATTGGCGCGGGCCGCGTCCACGGCGTTGCGTTCGTTCACGGCATCCAGGCGGGCAACCACCTGCCCGGCCCGCAACCGATCGCCGACGTTGACGTTGCGCTCGATCAACTGGCCGCCCACGCGGAAGGCCAGGGCCACGTCGTCCTGGGCCTGAATACTCCCGGTCAGGGTCACGGTCTCGCCGCCCGGCAGCTTTTCGACGGTCAGGACCCGCACCGGCCGGACCGGTTCAGGTATGGGCTGGATCTCTTCGCTCGGTTGGCAGGCCGCCAGGACCGCGTTTAGGATGAGGATGATGGACAAGCGGCGTCCGGCCCGGCAGGCGATGTGCGTCGTGCGGCAGTGGATGGACATGTCTGACACTTCCTAGAGAACACCCAGGTGAGTTGAATCGCGTGCGGAATCGTAGCCTAATTCGGACGCCCGTTCCTACCATTCCAGCATCGGCCGCGGCGAGCGGGCCGGCCCGCGGCTGGATCGATGAGCCCTAATACCATGTGTCTAGCCATCCTATTTCGACGTCCGGCGGGCCGACTCGCGGGACTCTGCATCGGTCTGCTTCTCGGCGGCTGTCAGGCGCTGGTACCGTCTCAGACACCATCGATCGGCCCGCGTCTGGACGCCGCGGTGCAGGTCCTGGCCGCACCGGGCAGCAGCGAGCGGACACGCGCCGCTGCCGCGACGGACTATCGGGAACTGGTCGCCGGCCGTTTGCCAAGCCTGCTGGAGGATGCGGCCCGGCCGTCCGACATCTTGGGCCCGACGGTGCCTGCGCAGCAGGTGCCGCCGGGGGTCCAGGCGCCGGATGCCTTCACCGATCTGCGGCCGGTGACGCGCTCGCGGGTGACCGTCCCCGGCTTGCATCGGCCCGGCCTGGGCTTGCCGACCATCGCCCGCCTCGCGTCCACCGACCCCAACGCCCCGCGGGCGGGCTACCAACTCCCGCGGACGCTGATCGCACTGCCCGCGGACCCCGCGGCGACCTGCTGCACCGCGGCACTGGTGCAGCCGGATCAGATCCGGTCAGTGCGCACGGCCCACGGCCAGACGGCGGTCGCGATGGACCTGGAGGCGCCACTGGATGCCACCCGCGCGACCGGGCCGACGCTGCTCTCGGGACTCGTCAACCTGGTGCGGCCGGGACGCTTCATCGGACAGCCGCGCATCGTCTTCCTGGAACCCTTCGATCCGGTCAAACGTCCACTGGTGCTGGTCCACGGGCTGATGTCGACGCCGCAGGTCTGGGCACCGCTGGTCAAGGGTTTGCTGGCCGACGATCGGGTCCGCGCCAACTACCAGTTCTGGTTCTATTATTATCCCACGGGGAAACCGGTGCCGATCTCCGCGCTCCAGTTGCGCCAGGCCCTGGACGATGCCGTGACCCGGTATCGGCCCAAGCAGCCCATGGTTCTGATCGGTCACAGCATGGGCGGCATCCTCTCCCGCGCCCAGGTGTCACGGGTGACCCTGGCGGACGCCGCAACCATGGTTCCGGACATCGGGACCCTGCCCGAATACAGCGCGACGCGTCGCGCTCTGGTCTTCGCGCCGCGAACCGATGTCAGCCGGGTGGTCTTCATGTTCACCCCGCACCGGGGCAGCCGGCTCGCGACCAGCGGTCTGGGTGCCTGGGGGACGCGCTTGATCCGGCTGCCCGACACGCTGTTGCGCGAGTTCGGCACCTTGGCCGACAGCCTCGCCGGCTCCTATGGCGGGCGTCTGCCGAACAGCATCCATGGGCTGTCGCCGGAGTCGGCCTTCCTGCGCGTCTTGGATGCGACCACGCCTGCGGTTCCGGCCCATACGATCCTCGGCGACCGCGGGCGCGGCAACCTGGCGGCCAGCTCGGATGGGGTGGTCACCTATCGCAGCGCCCACCTGCCGAGCGCCCAATCCGAGGTCGTGGTCCCCACCGGCCACAGCGGCGTCGGCCATCCGCTTGCTATTCACGAGCTGCTGCGTATCCTGCAGCAGGATCTCAGCGACAATCCGTGATCTCAGACAGCAGCGGTTTTCATCCCGAGGTCATACTTCAGGTCGGCCTTGATCATGGTTCCGGCCAGGAACCAGCGCAGACTTTTGTGGTCGGCGTGCCGTGGCGTAGCGGAATCATCGGATTTCTCCTACAAGGTTTATAGCGATCTCAGACGTAGTCAAACCCGGTCCCGAAGGGTAGCTTTATCAATGCCGGAACGGGCGAATTGCACAGACCCGCAGCGGGTCTTCCCACACCCTGTAACCGGCAGCTCCGCGGGCAAGACGCTATTGCGTGGCGATCGTTCGCCGCGCGCAGTGATGGGGCTGCTCTTCGCATTCCCGGCCCGTCGTTCTTTGCGCTATCGGGAGAAATGAAATGTTTGAAAATCGCAACGAGTTTTCTTATCGGCCCAGTCGGAACGCCATTTACTCCGGGGTGGCTGCCGCATTGCTCCTGCCTGCGGTGGGACTCCTCGCCGCGAGTCCGGCCAATGAGGGGAGCGGCGGTCCAGCGCCAGTCCTTGCCGAGGTGCTTGGCCTCCTGCCGACTCACCTGGTGGCCCGTAACGATCAGGCGGCCTTGCCGGAAAGTCCCGTCGCTGAGGACGAAGGCGCAGCAGCCTCCAGCCTCGCCGCGAGTGTCCCCAACATCCACGGCGAAACCAGCGTCGAAAACTTTCAGGGAACGCAAAACAATCTGACCTATACGCACGAATCTGCCGGTGGATTCCGGGATTGGCTGGGAAAATGGTACGCGACCAATTTTCACTACAAAGATACGGGTGTATCGACTTGGCTCTTTCACGACTACAGCGGTGCCGGCCACAACTACGATCTCTGGAATTCCGGCGGGATCGATTACGGCATTGATGCCGTTATGATCGCGTTCCAGTCCAGCCACGGCGGCATGAGTTCGCCGAATCATTTCGTGACCTCCTTGGGTGCGAACTGGTCGGGTACAGGGTGGTCCGCGCGGTCCGATCTCATGGCCTTGGGCGGCAACTACTGGACCTCCGGGGACGAACGGTTGCGCTACATGTTCTGGGATACCTGCGACAGTGTGAAGGTCAGCGGTGGAAACAGTCCCTATTCCACTTGGGCGCCACCGGCGCGGGGGATTCGTTTCGTCTTCGGATACAACACGACCAGTATCGACAGCCCAAATTATGGCAAGTATTTCGGCCAGGAATGGGAAAAGGGGAAGGTACTGAAAACTGCCTTCCTGGATGCCAGCTGGCGTATCAGTACCAGCCAATCGCCGGCCGTGCTGGCATTCGGTGCCACTCAGAGCGAGGCAATCTCGCGCCGCGACACCGAGCGATTCTTCACCTCCGGCGCAGTCAGCAAATCGTGGGGGGCCTGGACCTGGTACAACGCCCGTAGCGCGCGGATGAGCGCCCGGGAGGCGCTCGCCGTACTGACGCCGGTTGAACCGATCCCGGCGGCGGCCCGCGGCAACTCCGAAGCAGCCGTTAAGCAAATCGCTGGGGTGTTGGGTATCGGGTTGGCGAACCAGAGTGTGGTAAAGACCACGGCATCCGGTCTCAAACTGGTTCGCACCGACGCCGTTACGCTGGTGGTCGAGAAGAACGGCAACTATGAGGTATCCCTAAGCGTTCCCGAGCAGGAAACTGCCGGCGCCGCTGCGGCCCTGGCCGACGATGTGCTGATTCAGCGCGCCCAAGACCTCGCCAAGCAACTGGGTGGCGCGGCGGCGCCGTCTCTGGCTGTTGGTATCATCCGCGAGACGCTGGAGAATACCGGCTCCAAGGCGAAGAGCCAGTATCAGGCACGGGCGACAGAGAAGACCGTGATACTCGACCAGACGGTCGATGGCACGCCCTTCATCGATCCGGAGGCCGGTCACTTGGAGATTACCTTCAATGCCAAAAGCGGTCAGGTCAAGCGCGTACGCGACACGCTGGTTGCGCTGGGTCGGGCACAGCCCGCGGCAGGGCGCAGCTCAGTCGTGAGCATTGAGGAGGCACGTGAGACTGCCTTAGCCGATTACCGCCAACAGGCGGGCAGCGCTTCGGCGTTAGCCCAAACGGCCAAGCTCCAGACCGAGTCGGAGACCGTCGGTTATCAGGTCATTGACGGGAAGGCCGTCCTGGTTTACCGGGTGCAAATCGCCAGTACCGCCTTGCCTTTCATGCGTCCGGTCGAGGTGGTTGTGAAGCTGATCTGACAACGCTGCAGGCGGGTCCCGCGCTGCGGGCCCGTCTGGAGAGTCGGCACTTCGCCTCCACGAATGCTCATCCGGGGGCCGGGAGCGTCCCGCGGCGGGTACCTACTGCGCTTGGACCAGGATCAGCGCCACTCCCGCCACCATCAGCGCGCCGGCCGGCAGCCGCCGGATGAGACCGGTCTCCCGAAAGAGCAGGGCGCCGTAGAGGATGCCGAACAGCAGACTGATGCGTTTCACCGCGATCATATAGGCCACCTCGACCTGCGCGATGGCCAGGAAGTGGGTGTAGGCCATGATCCCCATGAGCGCGGCGACCGTCACGACCGCCCAAGGCCGGCGGGCGAACTTGCGAAACACCCCTGGCCGCGGCACGGCAAAGACCAGCGTGACCGTGAGACCCAGCACCCCGAAATAGAAAGGCCCGAACTGCTCCGGGGCCATGTATTGCATGGCCCCCTTCCCCATGGTGGAGGTCAGGGCGAAGATGGCCGCGGTCGCCAGCATCATCCGTGATCCGGGTTGCTCGACGACGGCCCGGAAGGGCTCGCCCCAACTGCGCCAGTCCTGTGCCTGCGCCCGCTCGCCATTGAGCAGCCAGGCCCCGGCCACCACCAGGAAGACGCCGCCGGCCCCTTGCAGGGTGACCGCCTCGCCGAGCAGGACCCAGGCGATGCCCATGACGAATACCGGGGTGAAGGCCAGGTAGGGCAGGGTGAGCGACAGTGGATGATCGCGGATGGCGCGCATGTAGAGCAGCATGGCCAGCAGTTCCAGCGGCACCAGCGCGGCCAGCCACCCCCAGAAAGCGGCCGGCAGCCCGGTGAGCGGCGGCAGGTCCCATAGCAGCGGAGACAGCAGCAGCCCGGTCAGGCCCAATCGGACCACCGCCAGTTCCCGGGCCGAGAACTCCTGGAGCCACGCCTTGGTCGCCGCATCCGCACTTGCCAGGGCAAGCGCGCAGATCAGGGTCAGCGGCAACCAGTGCAGCAGCACGTCTATCCGATAGCCGGGCTCAACCCGGCACCGTTTGCCACGCCATCCGCTCCAGGCCCACCACGACCAGTAGGCGCAGGTCAGTCAAGCCATAGAAATAGCAATCCTTTATCAGGGCGCTAAAATTACGTAAGCCGCAGGGAAACTTCATGCTATCGCCTTCGCATCTGACATCCAGACAGACATTTGGTGTAGGGGCGGGTTTGAAAGCCGCCCCTACGTCCGGTTATCACGTTCGACCGCTATATCGCGCCGCTCCTGAGTGGGCCAGGGTCGCCGTTCCGACCAAAGTGACCGCCCGGATTTATCCACAGATGTCACAGATGTTCACAGATGAAGAAAAACATCCGTGTTCATTTACGGACAGTCGATCGTCGCTCGGCTCGACGTTTGCGGGATCGGGCGGCAGGGCCGCGGTCAGCACCTCCGGCCCGGCACCGGGTCGATGGGCGTGCTCGCTGATGTGTCGACGCCAGGCACGGGCGCCGGGTTGGCCTTGGAAGAGCCCCAGGAGGTGCCGGCTCATGGCGCCGAGCGGGACGCCGGTTTGCAGTTGCCGCTCGACATAGGGAAGAAAACGTTCGAGCACGGCGTGGCGGGTCGGAACCGGCGTGGCATCGCCATAAATCAGGCGGTCCGCCTGGGCCAGCATCCAGGGGTTCTCGTAGGCCGCCCGACCGATCATGACGCCGTCCAGATGATTCAGGAAACCGGCCGCCGCGTCCAGTGTCAGAATGCCGCCGTTGATGGCGATGGGCAGCGCCGGAAAGTCCGCCTTGAGTCGGGCGACCACATCGTAGCGCAGTGGGGGGACCTCGCGGTTCTCCCGCGGGCTCAGACCCTGGAGCCAGGCCTTGCGGGCGTGCACGATGAGCGCGTCGCAGCCGGCCGCGGCCACGGCGGCGACGAACGCGGCCAGTTCCTCGTAGCTGTCCCGATCATCGATCCCGATCCGGCACTTGACTGTCACCGGCAGCGCGACCGCGTCTTTCATGGCCGCCACGCAGTCCGCCACCACCTGGGGTTCCGCCATCAGGCAGGCCCCGAACCGCCCGTTCTGCACCCGATCCGAGGGGCAGCCCACGTTGATATTCAACTCGTCATATCCCCAATCCGCTCCCAGCCGGGCGCATTGGGCCATGGCCCGCGGGTCCGCGCCGCCGAGTTGGAGCGCCAGCGGGTGCTCCGCCGGGTCGAACCGCAGGTGTCGATCCTGATCGCCGTAGATCAAGGCACCGGTGGTGACCATTTCAGTGTAGAGCAGGGTGTGGCGGGTGATCAGCCGCAGGAAATACCGGCAGTGCCGATCCGTCCAATCCAGCATGGGGGCGACGGCAAGTCGCGACATCTTGAATCCGCTTGGATTCCCCGTCGTTGCTGGATTTCCTTCCGTTAGGTTGTTCATCATGTGGCACTTCTCGCGCTCGCTTGATGAGCGAGTACGACCGAGAAACCGGACGCCTTTTCATGCGACTGCGAGTTCTCCGATACGGCGTACAGACGGAATAGTGCCGCTGCTCACTTCCTGGTAGATGTCGCGCAGGTGTTCCTGGAGATCCTCCAACGTTTCTCCCTGCGTCATGTAATCTGGATATTCTTCGAGATATCCGAGCCACATGTTTTCATCTTGCCAATAAACATACTTACGCATGGTCATCGCGAACCTCATAAGCTGGAGTGAAAATGGTGGCAAGGGGCGACCGTCAATAATCTCTCTTCTTGGCGATCAGGTTCATTCTTGCTCTCAAGAGTTGGCCAGCCGATAATTGAGACCCGCAAGGGAGGGCGATTGCTGCAAGAGTACGTCAACCGCTTTGTCCATCTACTCAATCGTCTCCGGTTTAAGGTGTCTAACGAAAAAACGCTTGTTGAACTGAACTAATCCGATCCTGGCACGGTGCCCGCTGCGGGCGCGGTCTTCCTTAAAGATAGGGGATAGTATCCCCGAGCCCAGGGTCGCCAGCCGGTGTCGGTCGGTATCTCAGTACAGGGGCGATGCTCGGAGCGGCGCATAGCGGGCATCCGAGGGGGTCGCAGGGCGACACGAGGGCGATTTTGAGTCGATTGTAGACCAGTTTCCTGCGTGTGGGCGAGCGTGAGCGCAGGCCGCGCGTGGCCTGTCTAACGTGACGGGTGAGCCCTGATGCTTAGGTTGGGGCAGGCGTGTTCATCACCCCCTGGCCACGCCGCCGCGGGGCTAGGGGTCACATGCAGGCGGCTCGGGTAGCCCCGTGATCGGTCGGGGAGGCACCGCAACATTGACCGGAAACCCGCCCAGAGGATTGGGAGGATGCCGTTTTCACCCAGGGGAGCGGTTACCCTGGGATCTAAGCGGCTCTCGAAGAACGCCGCCGCACCCGCGGCCCCAAACAAGCGCCCGGTCAAGGAGCAGGTGGCGATCCGGCTCAGCCCTGAGGTCTTGGCGGCGTTTCGAGCCGACGGCCCCGGCTGGCAGACGCGCATCGATGCGGTGTTGCGGCAGTATGTGGAGCAGCAGCGGTCGGCACCATGACCATGCTAACCATCGGAATGAAATGAAACCCAATCGGTGCGTCGGCTGCGGGATCGGGAGGGCTCTTCACGCAGTCATCCTGGAAAGGACGCTGAGGCTGCAGCGGCGTGCCGCTGGCATTGTCGCGCGCTTGCGGGTTCAATGGCCGACTCAGTCAGCCGACCTTGGCCTCAGTAGTGGAATCAGTCGATATCCTCAGCGTGTTGTTCCTGGTGGCCTTGCTGGCCGGGTTCGTGGACGCGATTGCCGGGGGCGGCGGACTGCTGTCCATCCCGGCGTTGCTGTGGGCCGGCCTGAGCCCGGTGGAGACCCTGGCGACCAACAAGGCGCAGGCGGTCTTCGGCAGCGGCACGGCGGCGGCCAATTTCATCCACAAGGGTCAAGTGGACCTGCGTGCGGCCGCCTTCGCGGCGGCCTGTACCTTTTTCGGTTCCGCCGCCGGGGCGCTCCTGGTCCAGCGTTTGGACAGCGCCGTTCTCGGTCAGTTGATCCCGCTGCTGCTGATCGGCTTCGCCCTGTATTTTCTGTTCTCGCCGCGGGTCTCGGAGTTGGACAGCCGGCAACGCCTGGCGGCGCCCCTCTTTGCACTCACGGTGGGGTTCTGGGTGGGTTTCTATGACGGGTTTTTCGGTCCGGGGGCCGGGACTTTCTTCGCGATGGGTTATGTGGCCGTGCTCGGGTACAACCTGCGGCGCGCCACGGCGCACAGCAAGCTGCTGAACTTCGCCAGCAATCTGGCGGCACTTCTGATCTTTCTGCCGGCCGGGCAGATCCGCTGGCCGGTGGCGGCGGTGATGGCGGTCGGCCAGTTGTCGGGCGCCTGGCTGGGCTCTCACCTGGTGTTGCGCCACGGCGCGGCCCTGGTGCGGCCGGTGCTGGTCGCGTCCTCGCTGCTGATTTCAGCCAAGCTCTTGTTCGATCGTTGGGGCTGAGCGGCCTGATCAAGCATTGGGTTACGAAGAACGATAAACGACAAACCGACAACGAAGGGTGTAGAGCGGATCTGCGGTGGGCCAAGGGCGTTTCTATATTTACAACACTCGCCGGTGTTTCTAGAATGACAACATGCCAGCCGTCGCCATCCATGACATCCGCCGTACCCTGACCGCCGAGGCGTTCGTCGAACTGAAAGTCTGGGAGGTTCCGGAGCCGGTGCGGGGCAGCGACCACCAGTACAAATACCGCTTGGTCTTGGTTGTGAATGAACGCTGCGTGCTGCGCTATGACAACGAGGCCGGCAAGGGCGACCACAAGCACGTCGGTGCGGCCGAACTGGAAGAGCCGTACCACTTCGTCTCGCGGCAGCAGTTGCTGGACGATTTCTTTGCCGATGTCGCGACCCTGCTGCGCTGAGGACGAGACGATGAGAACCCTGATGATCAATGTTTGCGATCTGGAGACCACCAAGGCGCGCATGTTGGACGCGCTGGCCAACCGCGGGTCTGACGATGTGCTGTCCTTTCCGTCCGAGGAACTGCTGTTTACGGTTTTGACCGCGCGCCGCTGGCCGCTGCTGCGGGCCTTGACCGGTGCGGGGCCGATGGGTGTGCGCGCGCTGGCGCGGCAGCTTGAGCGTGATGTGAAGGGTACGCACACGGACGCCCAGGCGCTGGTCAAGGCGGGCGTGATCGAGAAGACCGCCGACGGCAAGCTGCATTTTCCGTATGACGCGGTACGCATTGAGCTGGGTTGGCGGGCGGCGGCCTAAGCGCGCCGGGGTGCTTCCGATCCTCGCTGGGCTTGCAGTACCCCACGACGGCCTTGATCATCGCTCCCTTCGTAGGGTGGACAAGCGCTAGCGCAGTCCACCGAATCCCGCGCCGCCGCTGGTGGACTGCGCTGCGCTTGTCCACCCTACGATGCCGCTTTGCCGGACCAAGGCCACCACGAGGCCGGTTCTGTGTGTGCTGCCGCACCGAGCCCGTTCACTCTTGTATGTAGTGTATTGGTGTGGTGATGAGACCATCATCCCACGCCCTGGCCATGGCGAACGTTGTCATGGCCCAACGCGACATCAGGAGGCCCTCGATGAGAAACCAAACCCGTACCCTTTCATTGGTCTTGACCCTTGCGCTCGCCGGCCTCGGGCTGCCCGCCGCGGCCGAAGAGGGCATGGCTGAAAGAACAGGTCAAAAAATTGATCAAGCGGCCGAAGTCGCGGGCGACAAGCTGGGCGCCGCAAAGGATTCGGTCGGCCGGAAAGCGGAACAGGCCGGCGACTACATGGGTGACGCTGCGATTACTGCAAAGATCAAGTCGGAAATACTTGTCGATTCGTCGCTGAAGGTATTGCAGATTCATGTGACGACTACGGACGGCGTGGTGAACTTGAGCGGTGCCATTGATTCGCAACTGAACATCGACCGGGCGGTGTCAATCGCCGCGAACACCCAGCATGTGAAGTTGGTACAGAACGCCCTGGTGGTGAAGGCCGCGAACTAACTTGGTGTGTTGGTTGACGCACCGATCGATGCCTCGGATAGGGATCATCTCATGACTGTGCCGCGTCCGTTGTAACCGCTGTGCACGGTAGGGCGCGGATGCTCCAACGGCATTACCCGACGACTTCTCAAACTTCGAGGATTGACCATGAACCGTTCGATACTGATCTCCGTTCTGCTTCTCGGCCTGGGTTTGGCCGGTTTGACCGGTTGTGACAAGCCACCCACGGTGGTGAATGTTCCCGCGGCTGCGCCGGGGCCTGCCGGTCCGCAGGGCGCAACCGGGGAACAAGGCAGCAAGGGCGACACCGGCAAAGCCGCTCCGGTCGCCCCTCCTGAATCGGCAAAGTAAGGCCGCCGCTTGATATAGCCTTCGTACCTGATATCCAGACAGACTTTTCGTGTAGGGGCGGGTTTAAAACCCGCCCCTACTCCGGATATTGCGTTGGCCTTGATTGTCGTTCCGGCCGCAAGAAAACTGGAGGTCGAGGCTTTAGCCGGTCGACCTCGCGTCTGGATGGTGCTCATCCGGCTAAAGCCTTGACCTCCAGTGTGCGACGTCCGGGCGCCTGCCGGAATGATGACCACGGCCATCGCCTAGGTGCTTCATGAAATTTTGGCATAAGGTGTTCACGCTCGGTCACTTCGTGATCAGCCTGATGTTCATTGTCTGTGCCTTCGTTCTCATTCTGCTGGCTACCCTGCAACTCTGGCAAAGCCTCCAATGGGATAACATCCTGGCGCTCAGGCAGCGTCTGAATGGTGTCCTGGAAAGTATTGCTTTGCTGACCGTGGCCGTCGCCGCCCTGGAGTTGGGGCAAACCCTACTCGAAGAAGAAGTTCAGCGCGAGGCTCACATGAGTGCGCCGACGCGGGTGCGGCGGTTCTTATCCCGCTTCATGGTCGTGCTCGTGGTGTCACTCTCGATTGAAACGCTGGTGCTCGTGTTCCGTGTGAGCCATGATTCTCCTGAACTCCTGCCGTATGTGGCGACAGTGGGTCTGGTCGCCGGGTTCCTGCTTGCGGCCTGGGGCCTGTTCATCCGATTCAATTGCTGCGCCGAGGAACTGGAGCCGGAGGCGATGGCACAGGCTAAGCAGGAAGATGAGAAGTTGGCCTGACGACTTCTGGATCCGTCCCGTAGGTCGGGTTAGGCGCGCGTGGCACTGTTCTGGAAAGCAAAAACAGAAGGTTAACGCGCGCCCGCTGTGCCACGAACGCCGGTGGCTGGAATGATGATCAAGTCCGGGCTGGTCATGACCGTCGTTCTGGCCCTAGCGACCACTCGGATTTGTCCACAGATGACACAGATGAACACAGATGAACACAGATGAACACAGATGAACACAGATGAACACAGATGAAGAAAAACATTTGTGTTCATCTGTGACATCTGTGGAGGAGATTTCCGCCACGGGGCCTCTGCGGAGGCTTTGGCCGGAACAATGATCTTAAATTCGGCAATTGCGCTTGGACACGGCCATGGCATCCTCGAAACGAGGGCCGCGCTTCTTGATGTGAGATCGGGCCATAGTCTTGACCCACTCGAAGAACGGGATCACTGATTGGCTCCGCTTCTCCGTTTACTTTTTCCAGCGTGGTTGCGCCTAGCTAGACGATGTTGGGGTTCCTACGTCACCTCAACCTACGGCTCTAGCTGTTTGGTGTCATGTAACTTTGATAAAGTGCCAAAACCACCTGCTCCAGTTGTCTGGCTTTGTCCTGGATATCTATATCTAGGTCTCTCGGTCTCCCCGAGTGCACGATTTCGCTGCGGAGCGCATAAGCTTCGTCTATGATACTCCAAGCCGCGGGGTGATCACAAAGTCGCTCTTGCGTAAGACGCTTCAACGCTCCCCGAATAGACTCAGATCGTAAGTCGTTCAAGCGTCCCCTTAGCGAGGGTTTGAAATTTGGATCGATTTTATCGGTATCTCGGAGGCGCTGAATGCAGTCCTCAATGAAGTGATCAACTTCCTCTCCCAGGAGTCGAGCGTCCGCCAAAGGCTCAAGTGCTGACACCATCGCAAGATACGCCGCGCGTTCACTCGACTCTAGGCGGGCTCCTGAAAATATTTCCATGGAGAGCAAAATGGAGTCTTCCGGGTTCGGAAGCTCATAGAAGTTGTGATGCAATTGGTCTTTGATGGTCTGCGTGTAATGATCGAACGTTCTTCTTCCGGTGATTTTTCCATTTTTCGGGCTCTCTGGGATTTGCAGTGACGCATTACTAAAATCTAATTAAAAAGATATGGTGTATCGTGATAGTATTGGGCGGGAAATTCCGGGAACAGTGTACTTAGCTCATTCACCCTCTACGCAGTCGGCGCCCACAGATCATCGAGATTGATCGTCACCGCTTCGAATGGCGCCACTGACACCTCCGCCGCACCGGCAAAGCGGCCAATCTCCCGCCAGGTCCCGCTGTCCAGGGCGTAGGCTTCGAGTGTGTGTGCCAAGGGATCGAGCAGCCAGGCATAGGCCACGCCATAATGGGCGTAGATGGGCATCTTGATCTCCCGGTCGGTGCCGGCGGCGGATGGCGACAGCACCTCGCACACCCAATCCGGGACTACCGTGGCGCGGTGTCCGCGGGGTAGCACCGGCATCCGTTCGCGGCGCCAGCCGGCCAGATCCGGGACATCGACCTCGGAGTCGCGGATGAAGTGCAGTTCCGGTTCGTAGATGAACCACCAGCCGCCCGGGCCGCCGCGTCTTCGCTGGAAAGGACCGATCAGGTCATACCCAAGCGACGACGCGGTGAAGCCATGCGGCAGGCTTGGGCGCGGCTGGGTGTAGAGTTGGCCGTCGAGTATTTCGCCGGTCAGCCCTTCGGGCAGGGCCTCGAGTTGTTCGTAGAGACTGGGGCGGGGCTTGGTACGCGCGTGCATGGCTCGGGCTCCCGGATGGGTTGATTCGGGTGATCGGTGAGGGACCGCTGTGAATCTTACGCCGTCGCGGCCAATGACGGGTCTCTGCCCGGCCGTGGCGCGGCGTCGCCGCGCGGGCATCTATAGCCTGCTTACCTGATATCCGGACAGACATCGGTGTAGGGGCGGGTTTAAAACCCGCCCCTACGTTCGGTTATTACGTCCGATGGCTATAGTATCGGCTCAGGTTAAATCGAACGCCTGGAGCACCTTGAACAGACCAAAGGCGATCCCACCCGCGGCCGGCAAGGTCAGGATCCAGGCCCACAGCATCCGTTCGACCACGGTCCATTTGATGGCGGAGAACCGCTTGGCCGCCCCGACGCCCAGGATAGCGGCCGAGATGGTGTGGGTGGTGGAGACCGGAATGCCGAGTGAGGATGCGATGGTGATGAGGGTCGCCGCCGAGGTCTCGGCGGCAAAGCCGTGGATCGGCTGCAGGCGCACCATCTTATAGCCGAGCGTCTTGATGATCCGCCAGCCGCCGACCGCGGTCCCGGCGGCCATCGTCAGAGCGCAGGTCACCTTGATCCAAGTGTCGATGTCGCCCTGGGTCATGGCGTCCGCGCTCGGGCGCAGCCAGGTCAGCCAGTCGGGCAGTTGTTCCAAGGTGCCGGCCTGCTGCGCCGAGATCAGCGCGAGCGCAATGATGCCCATGGTTTTTTGTGCGTCGTTGAGCCCGTGCGCGAAGCCCATGTAGGCCGCCGACCCGAGTTGCGCCTTGCCGAAGCAGGCGTTGACCCAGCGCGGCCGGGCCATTCGCCGCAGCAGGCCGCCGCCGCGCGACATCGCCCAGAGCAAGGCGAAGAGCAGGCCCACCATCAGAAAACCGGCGACGAACCCCATGAGCGGACTGGTGAACATGGGCACCGCTACCTTCCACAAGATGCCCGTGCCCTGGTACCAGGGGTCGGCCGGCTGGGACCAGATCACCGCTCCCCACTGACCCTGGGCGGCCGCGACCGCGGCGCCGCACAGGCCGCCGATCAGCGCGTGCGAGGACGAGGACGGCAACCCGAAATACCAGGTCGCCAGGTTCCAGACGATGCCGCCGGCAAGTGCGCAGAGGATCAACTGCGAGGTGACCTCGACCATCGACTGATCGATCAAACCGGTGGCGATGGTCTTGGCGACCGCGGTCCCCCAGAGCGCCCCGATCAGGTTGGCGGTCGCCGCCAGCGTGACGGCCTGCATGGGGGAGAGTACCTTGGTCGCGACCACGGTGGCGATGGAGTTGGCCGTGTCGTGGAAGCCGTTGATGTACGCGAAAACGAGCGCGGTGAGGATCACCGCGATGAGGAGGCTCAGCACACTGGTCTCCTCAACTGTTCTTGAGCACGATCTGGTAGGCGACCACTCCGGCCTCGCGGCAGCGGTCGATGGCCTTCTCCAGGATCTCGAAGAACTCCTTGATCAGGAACATTTGTTTGCCGTCGGAGTGATTCGCGTAGAGGTCGCGATAGAGTTCGAGCATCAAACGGTCGGCCTCGCTCTCGATGGAGCGCAGGCGGTCGTTCAGGATCTTCATCTCCTCGATCTTCATCCGGCGCAACTGGCGGACCATGTCCACCAGCACATTGGCGGCCCGCTCCAGCATGGCCGCCCGCTGGGCGAAGTCGATGCCGTCGAGCAGGTGAACGGCCAGAGCATAGCGCTCGGCGAACCGCTCCACCTGTTTGGGGATGCGCACCAGGGCGTAGCTCAGTGCCTCGATGTCCTCGCGCTCCAGTGCGGTCACGAAGCTGTTGATCAACTCCTCGTTGATTTTGTCCGCGATCACCCGCTCACGCTGGCGAGCGAGACGGAAGGCGTCCAGCGCGGGGGGGCGGTCGTTGTCGCGCAGCATCGTGTGCAGCGCGGTGGTGCTGTCGGCCGCGGCGACGGCCGCGTCTTCGAGCAGCCCAAAAAACTGGTTGCCTTTACCAAAGATCGTCTGGAGCGAGAACATCACTGCGCCTCGGCGGGGAAGGGGGTAGCAGGCGCCGCGGGCGGGCGCCTGATGTGTCGATTTTGTGAGCGCTATGTTACCGCGCGGCCCCCGAGGCGTCCCGTTTCCGGTTCCTATCCGACGCCTGAGTCCAGGTAGATTGCCGCGAGCGGGAGCGCCATGCCGAGTGCGTCGAGCGTCAGGGTGCCGTCCGGGTCCTCGATCAGGAGCGGTTGCCACCAGTTGTCGTGCCGACGGTAATGGAGCACGGCAACCGCCGTCGAGTCCACCAGTACATAATCGGTCAAGGTTTCGATCGTCTGGTATTGCAGGAACTTGGCGCCGCGGTCATCCTGCGCCGTGCTGGGCGACAGTACCTCAATGATCAGCACCGGGTTGACCAGAGTGCGCAGACCATTGATGGTGACGTAGCGCGGATCGCAGGCGACCGACAGGTCGGGATACAGATACGGACTACCGGTATTGACCTTGACCCGCTGATCGCTCGGGAAGGGACGACAGCCGCGTTCCCGCAGGCCGCCGCGCAGCTCGGTCAACAGGTTGACGCAAATCGTGTTGTGCTCCGGCTGCGCGCCGCCCATGCAGAACACCTCCCCATTGCGGTATTCGCAACGCGCGCCGGTGCCGCGGTCGAGGGCGAAGTACGCGTCCAGGCTGACAAAGGGTCGCTTCAGAGAGGTGGCCATGACTGGAACCGAGAGGGGGCGCTGTCGAGAGTATAGCGGTTGACTGATCCGCAAGAGGAAAGTCCGCCGTGTGACGAACAGTCAGAACAGGGTGCGTAGGTCGAGCAGGACGCCGGGGAGCGCGGCAATCTCGACCCGTGACAGATCGGCGACGCGCAACCGCCGGGTGTAGCGACCCTCGTCCGGGTCCTGGTGGATGTCGAGGTGGCGCCCAGGGCAATCGATGATCCAGACCTCGGGTATCCGGAAGCGCGCGTAGAGCGGCAGCTTGATGCGGCGATCGTGTGCCAGGCTCGTCTCCGCGACCTCGATCAGGAGCAGGCAGTCATCAGGCCCCGGATGCGTCTGTTCGTAGTAGTCAGCGCGGTAGCGCAGCAGGGCCAGGTCCGGCTGCGGGGCCGTCAGGCGCCCCAGGACGACCGGGTTTTGCGTCGAGACGATGGCCGCGTCACCGACTGCGGTCGTGAGCAAGTGGTTCAGTCGGTTGGTCTTGCCGGCATGGATCGGACCGATGGGCGGCATGTCGATGAGATCCCCCTCGATGAGTTCGACCCGCGCGTCCGGGTCCAGGACGCCGGTCTCGCCCATGCGGAAATATTCACTCACCGTGATGGGGTGGCGCCTGGGGCCGGCAGTGCTCGGTGGTTCACTCGGGACGGCGATGGCGGTGGACATGCGCAATCCTCTCCTGCTCAAGATTTGCTTTTACATGAGGACGTTCCGTCTCGGGAGGCGACGCCCGCGCGCCTGAGCGCGCGGGCGTCGTCCGCGTCGACTAACCCGTCTGAGCCGCCGCCGACAGGTCCCATTCCTCAGGGGAGTGGTAGAGGCGCGCTAATTGCAACTCGCGCTCGATTTCCATCTCGCGCGGCAGATGGTCGCCGAAGCGGGTGAACAACTCTTCCTGGTCGTTAGTCTCCTGGCGGGCGGTCTCGATGGTGATGTTGGTGATGGCGGCGAAGTCGGCGCGCGAATAGTCGATGCCGCTCCAGCAGATGGCGTCGTAGCCGGGCACCCAGCCCAGGGGACTCTCGATGGCGGCACCACAGTGGTTGCAGCGGTCCACCACCCATTTCAGGATGCGCATGTTCTCGCCGTAACCGGGCCAGATGAAGCGCCCGTGCTCATCGCGGCGGAACCAGTTGACGCGGAAGATGCGCGGCGGGGTGGCGACCATCTTGCGGCCGATGCGCAGCCAATGACGCCAATAGTCCGCCATGTTGTAGCCGCAGAAGGGCAGCATGGCCATGGGGTCGCGGCGCATACCGGCCTGGCCGATGGCGGCGGCGGTGGCCTCGGAGCCCATGGTGGCGGCCATATAGACGCCGTGCTCCCAGTTGTAGCTCTGGAAGGCGAGGGGGAAGTGGTGGCTCACCCGCCCGCCGAACAGGAAGGCACTGATCGGCACGCCCTGGGGGTTTTCCCAGTCGGGGTCGATGCAGGGGCACTGGGCGGCCGGGGCGGTAAAACGGGCATTGGGGTGGGCGGCCGGGGTGCCGGAGCCCGGGGTCCAGTCGTGCCCCTTCCAGTCGATCAGGTGATCCGGCGGCTCCTTGGTGAGCCCCTCCCACCAGACGTCGCCGTCGTCGGTGAGTGCGCAGTTGGTGAAGATGCAGTTGGCGTACAGGGTCGCCATCGCGTTGGGGTTGGATTCGACATTGGTGCCGGGCGCGACACCGAAGAACCCGGCCTCCGGGTTGATGGCGTAGAACTTGCCGTCCGCCGGGTTGGGCTTGATCCAGGCGATGTCGTCGCCGACCGTGGTGACCTTCCAGCCCTCGAAGCCCTTGGGCGGAATCAGCATGGCGAAATTGGTCTTGCCGCAGGCGCTGGGGAAGGCGGCCGTGACATACATCTTCTTCTGTTCCGGGTTCTCAACGCCCAGGATCAACATGTGCTCGGCCAGCCAGCCCTCGTCGCGCGCCATCACCGAGGCGATGCGCAGGGCCAGGCATTTCTTACCGAGCAAGGCGTTGCCGCCGTAGCCGCTGCCGTAGGACCAGATCTCGCGGGTCTCCGGGAAATGGGCGATGTATTTGTCCGAGATATTCGGCGCACAGGGCCAGGGCACGTCCGGCTCACCGAGCAGTCGGGGCGCACCGACCGAGTGCAGGCAGGGGATGAACTCGCCGTCCGCTCCCAGTGTCTCTAGGACCGCCTGGCCCATGCGGGTCATGATCCGCTGATTGAGCACCACGTAGGGCGAGTCGGTGATCTGGACCCCGATATGGGCGATGGGTGAACCGATCGGACCCATGCTGAAAGGGATCACGTAGAGGGTGCGCCCTTTCATGCAGCCCTTGAACTCGCCGCGCAGGATCTCCTTCATCTCGCGCGGGTCCTTCCAGTTGTTGGTGGGGCCGGCGTCCTCCTCGCGCCGTGAGCAGATGAAGGTGCGGTCCTCGACGCGGGCCACGTCGCTTGGATGCGAGCGCGCCAGAAAGCTGTTGGGGCGGATCTCAGGGTTGAGGCGGATGAAGGCGCCGCTCTCGACCATCTCGTCGCACAGCCGGTCATATTCCTGCTGGGAACCGTCGCACCAGTAGACCCGATCCGGATCGCAGAGGGCGGCCATCTCGTCGATCCAGGCGAGGAGTCGGCGGTGAGCGGTGCGTTCGGCACCATCATGGGTCTTGGACATGGCTGGATTCTCCTCAACAGGTCATTGAATGGAGCGGAACGGGTCTTGTCTGAACGCGAGGGCCATGGCCCGGCTGCCAAATCAAGCAAATCTTGTACCCGTCAACAGGTGACCATCCCGGTCGCAGTCCGTTCGACGCTCGGCGGCGCAGTCGGCAGAGCGTCACTGGAAACTGGTCCTAGTTTAAGGCATCGTGACACGCTCTTGCGCGGTCGCGCGCCGACGCCCGACGGCCGCGGCGAGGACGTTGCCGCGAAACCAACTTTTCGTGGAGTGTTCACGTGTCCGCCCCCGACGAACTGACCCTCACGCAACCCGATGACTGGCACCTGCACCTGCGCGACGGGGCGGCCATGGCCAGCGTGATCGGACATACGGCCCGCCAGTTCGCGCGGGCCATTGTCATGCCGAACCTCAAGCCGCCGGTCACCACCGCCGCGCAGGCACTGGCCTACCGCGAACGGCTGCGCGCGGCACTGCCCGCCGACAGTGACTTCAGGCCGTTGATGACCCTGTATCTCACGGATCATACGCGTCCGAAAGAAATCGCCGCGGCCAAGGCGAGCGGCGCCGTGTATGCCTGCAAACTCTACCCGGCGGGTGCCACCACCAACTCCCAGGACGGCGTAACCGACCTGCGGCGGCTCGATCCGGTGTTCGCGGCCATGCGTGAGGCGGGTCTGCCGCTCCTGGTCCATGGCGAGGTGACGGACCCGGAGGTGGATATCTTCGACCGCGAGCGTCGATTCATGGACGAGCGCTTGGCACCGATCGTGGCCCGCGTCCCCGGTCTCAAGGTCGTGTTCGAGCACATCACGACAGCGGATGCCGCGGCTTTCGTGCAGACGGGCCCGGACACCCTGGCCGCGACCCTGACGCCACACCATCTGCTGTACAACCGCAACGCCATGCTGGTCGGCGGCATCCGTCCACACTTCTACTGTCTGCCGATCCTCAAGCGCGAGCGCCACCGCCTGGCCCTGGTGGAGGCCGCGGTCAGCGGGCATCCGCGCTTCTTCCTGGGCACCGACAGCGCGCCGCATCCGGTCGACGACAAAGAGAGCGCCTGCGGCTGTGCCGGGGCCTATAGCGCCCATGCGGCACTGGAACTTTACGCCCAGGTCTTTGAGCAGGCGGGAGCCCTGGACCGATTGGAGGGGTTCGCGAGTCATTTTGGACCCGATTTTTACGGGATGCCGCGCAATACCGGGCGGGTGACGCTGCGCCGCGAGCCCTGGATGGTGCCGCACAGCTACGCCTTCGGGCCGACGCGGGTGATTCCGCTGGCCGCCGGGGAGGTTCTCAACTGGCGGCTGGCGGATCAGGGCGGCGATGCTCCGGCAGGTGTCGCGCCACATCTCGCGTCGCCACCCGCGCCGGGTGGAGACCAGTGAGGCGATTCCCGTGACCAACGGCCATGAAACGAACATCAAGCCACCCCGGAAAATGAAAGTCCCCCGTGGGAGGGGCGTCCCGCCGCGATGCGGTCCCTCGGTGAGGGCGAACGTTGCGGCTGCGCGCCCGGCCCGTCGCGGCGGGACGCCGCTCCCGCAGGGTCGCTGCGCGACTTTCATGGTGATGATCCCAACGGCGCATGCCTGCAAGATTCTTAGGGGCTTTAGGGGCGACTGAAGTCGCCCCTACATGTCGCCCCTAAATGTCGGTCGATCGTTTACTGCGCAAAGGTCTCGGTGCGTGTGCGCGTCGGCGCCGGTTTCACGAGAGGTGCCGATCCGTCACCGTCCTTGAAGTCAATGTCGGCCCAAATGTCGGCCTGGTCCTCGGACTCCGGCGGATTCCCGTCGTAGACCAGATTTTGGCGCCGCTGCAGGTAGGCGTCGCGCAGGAAAATATAGGGGTCCAAGGCCGCGTCCGTGAGGATCTCGCCCGCGGTCAGCCGATCGGCGCGGAAATCAACGACCCTCAGGGTGGCGAATCCCCAGTAGATCTTGCCCGTTTCGATGCTGAAGAAGGGGTCCGTGACGATATCCCCGGCGAACCCGACATTGTCGCGCAGGTTGCTGGGTCCGAAGATCGGCAGCATGAAATAGGCGCCGGGCGGGATGCCCCAGTAACCCAGGGTTTGACCGAAGTCCTCCTTGTAACTCGGCAATCCGGCGTTGGTGGCGACATCGAAGAAGCCCAGGAGACCGACCGTCGAGTTCATGAAGATGCGCCCCAGGTCGCTGCCGGCGCGCGACATCTTGAATTGGAGAATGTTGTTCACGAACGACGTGAAGTCATCGATATTGCTGAAAAAGTTGGTGATCCCGCGATCGACCGGCTCGGGTGTGACGGCCTGGTAGCCCTTGGCGAGCGGGCGCATGAAGGCGTTGTCGAAGTCGGTGTTGAAGCGGAACACGGCTCGGTTAAAGGGTTCGAGCGGGTCGCGTGGGTCCGTCACCCGATTGGGGTTGGAGGCACAGCCGGCGAACAGCAGCGCCGACAGCGCCAGGCCGGCCGACCGGCGGGTCAGCGGAGTGCTCTTCCACGAGTACATTTCCTTACATCCCCCAGATGCCCGGCAGGGCGTGGATCGTTGAAAGTAAGCAGCCGCGTCCGGTCGGGTCAATCGACCGCCCTGACTTCAAAGCCGCACTGTCTCAAGAGTTGCAGGATGCCGTTTGGGGACGGTAGGTGCAAGGCGCCGACGGCGATGAACCAGCCCCCCTGGTCCAATAGGGGCACCATGCGTTCCGCCATCCGCCGATTGCGCGCGTCCACGACCGACTCCCAAAAATGCGCGGCCAAACGCGCGTTCAGGCCCCCTAGGTAGGTGCGGCTGGTGCGCGTGAGCGCGTCCAGGTCGCGTGCCAGGTAGGCGAGGGTGAGGGATTCGAACATCGCCGGCATCCGTTCCAGTGAGTCGAGTGTTGCCGCGAGCAAGTCGACCTGATCGCGGATGCCCAATTGGTCGAAGAGTGCCAGTTGTTCTTCCATGGTCTCCAACCCCTGGACCTGTTTTTGTGATTTGACCGCGTCGCGATAGAGTTGCATGTCAAGGAACTCGCCGGTCTTGGTAGGCGGTACGCTGAGCATCGTCACCACCGCCCAGGGTTTGAAGTCGCGGTACGCCGCCTCGGACATCCCGCGCCCCTCCAGCACCGCGCTGACCTGTCGGTAGAGGTCCTCCGGCAAGACGTCGCGCAGGGTGCGGCCATCCGTATAGGTCATGGTCACCATGGACTTGATGATGGCCTGGGTATCCGGGAGCACCTCCATGGCAAAGCGCGGGCTGGCCGCGACGGCGGCCTGCACCGGAGCGGGCAGGGCGGTCACGCGCGGGTCCTCGCTGTGGATGGTTCCCAACAGGAAATTCACGGCACCGGTCGTGACTGAGCGCACTTCGTAGAGGACGCCGACGGTCGGTTGGGGCGCCGCCGCTGCCGCTGCCGACACGAGCCACAACAACGCGATCAGATGCGTGCGGCCGACGCGGTGTAGACGCCAAGCGATGAACCGACCCATGACCACCCCTGATCTCCACTGCGAACCAACCAGTGCGCGACTATAACAATGCCGCAGCGCGAAGGGCAGCGCCGGTTTGGCAAGTGCGCGTCACACCCGTATGCTGTCGCGATGAAAGAAGACCAATCGACCGTCTCGGGGATTGCCCGGCGCTTTCGCGGATTCCTCCCAGTCGTAGTGGACGTGGAGACCGCCGGCTTCGATGCCCGGCGCCACGCCCTGCTGGAAATCGCCGCGGTCATCATCCGCATGCGCCCAGACGGCCTCCTGGAACCGGCGGCACCGCTGGCCTGCCACGTGCTGCCCTTCGTGGGCTCCGAGCTCGACCCCCGCGCGCTGGCCTTCAACGGCATCGACCCGGATCACCCCTTCCGTGACGCGGTGCCGGAGCATGAAGCCCTGGCGCGGATCCTCGTCCCCATCCGCAAGGCGGTTGCCGCCGCCGGTTGCAACCGTGCCGTTCTGGTCGGTCACAACGCCCATTTCGACCTCAATTTTCTGGTTGCGGCGGTCGAGCGCACCGGCTTCAAGCGCAATCCGTTCCACGCCTTCAGTGTCTTCGACACCGTGAGTCTGGCCGGGTTGATGTTCGGCCAGACCGTCCTGGCCAAGGCCGCGCGGGCGGCCGGGCTCGGCTGGCAAAACAGCGAGGCCCATGCGGCGATTTACGACGCCGAGCAGACGGCCCGGCTGTTTTGCACCATCGTCAACCGTTGGCGGGAACTCGATCCGGTGCGCTTCTGGGAAGGGCCGGGTGAGCCTGGGAGCGATAGCCTTCCGACCTGACAACCAGACAGACCCCTGGCGTAGGGGCGGGTTTGAAACCCGCCCCTAGGTCCGGTGCTCACGTCCGATGGGTAGCACATCGGCAGCCGCTCGGCTAAGGCGATCTTCGGCATTCGCCTAATCGTTACCCCGCAATCGCCATTGGAAATGGCTCAAGAGCCGCGAGCGGATCTTCTTTTCCTTATGCTTGCCGGCGGCGGCCAGGCGTTTCTCGGCCACGGCCATCAGGGTCTCCTGGGCGCCCTTGGCGTTCTCCTCGGTGGGGGTGCGCTGGGTGTAATGGCCGTCGCTGTCCATGTCCCAGGCCGAACGCTTGTCGGCGAACTGCACGTCGAGGATCAGACGCAGTTCCTGACGCAGCTCCGGGTTCTCGACCGGGGCATGAACCTCCACGCGGCTGTCCAGGTTACGGCCCATCATGTCGGCGGAGCCGATGTAGTATTCCTCATCGCCCCCGTTGCGGAAATAGATGATGCGCCCGTGCTCCAGGAAGCGCCCGACGATACTGATGACCCGCGCCTTGTCGCTGATACCGGGCAGTCCGGGGCGGAACCGGCAGGTGTCGCGGATGATCAGGTCCACCCGCACCCCGGCGCGGGTCGCCCGGTAGAGTGCGCGGGTGATCTCCACGTCTTCCAATGCGTTCATCTTCATCTGGATCAGGCCCGAGCCGTCCCGGCGCTGGTGCTCGATCTCGCGGTTGATCTTATCGATGATGCAGCGCTTGAGGTTGTAGGGCGCGGCCAGGATCTTGCGGTAGCTCGGCGGCGGGGAATAGCCGGTGAGGTAGTTGAAGAGTTCGGTGAGATCCTGGCCGATCTCCTCGTCGCAGCCGAGCATGCCCAGGTCGGTGTAGAGCTTGGCGGTGCCCGGATGATAGTTGCCGGTGCCGATATGATAGTAGCGGCGCAGTTGGGCGTAGTCGCGGCGCACGATGAAGATGAGCTTGCTGTGGGTCTTGAGCCCCAGGACGCCATAGTTGACATGGATGCCCTCGGCCTCCAGTCGGCGTGCCCAGCCGATGTTGGCGGCCTCGTCGAAGCGCGCCTGGAGTTCGACCAGCACGGCCACCTGCTTGCCGTTGCGGGCGGCTTCGATCAGCGAGTCGAGGATGGCCCCGGCGGAGGTCCGGTAGAGCGTCATCTTGATGGCCAGCACCTTGGGGTCGTCGGCGGCGGTGCGCAGGAAGCGCTCGACCGAGGTACTGAAGGGCTGATAAGGGTGCTGGAGCAGGATGGGCCCGTTCTCGCGGATGATATGGAAGATGTTGCGCCGATCATTGGCGAGCAGTGGGTGGTCGACCGGGCGGTGCGGCGCGTCCTTGAGGTCGGGGAAATCCAGCCCGGCGATCTCGAAGAGGTCGCGTAACTGCATCATGCCCACGACCGTGACGACGTCCTGCTCCTCGTTGAGTCCGAGTTCCGCCGCCAGCATGCCGCGGTGGACGGGGTCGAAGCCTTCCTGCACCTCCAGGCGCACGATCGGGGCGAAATGGCGCTCACGCAGTTCGGTCTCGATCAACTCCAGCAGGTCGGTGGCGGCTTCCATGTCGGGCTCGACGATGGCATTGCGGGTGACCCGGAACAGTTCGGCCGAGTCGATCACCATGCCGGGAAAGAGCATGTCCAGATTGGCGACGATCAGGTCTTCCAGGGTGACGAAGGTGGTGCCGCCGTCGAGCGGGATCAGGCGCTTGGACACATCACGGTGCACCGGCACCTTGACCCGTGCCATATAGCTCTCGCTGCCGGCCGGATACCGCAGGGTGACCAGCAGGTTGAGCGCCAGGTTGGAGATGAAGGGGAAGGGGTGGGCCGGGTCCATCGCGAGCGGCGTCAGCATGGGGAAGATGTTGGCGCGGAAGTGCTCGCGCAGGCGCTCGCGGGCATCCAACGCCAGGTCTTTGACCTGTAGAATGCGGATGCCGTACTCGGCCACCAGGACCATCAACGCGTCGAAGATGCGGTTCTGCTCGGCGTGCATCTCGCGCACCTGCGCCTGGCAGGTCTTGAGCTGTTCGGTGGGGGTACGGCCGTCAATGCTTGGTTTGTGTACGCCGACGGCGATCTGCTGCTTGAGCCCGCCGATGCGTTTCATGAAGAATTCGTCGAGGTTGTTACTGACGATCGCCAGGAACTTCACCCGTTCCAGTAACGGGGTGCGCGGATCATCCGCCTCGTGCAGGACACGCTGGTTGAAGGCGAGCCAGGTCAGCTCCCGGTTGAGGTACAGTGTCGGGTCATCCAGATTGAAGTCGTCCGCGACCACTGGCGACGCCGGCTGGTCGGCGAGGTCTGTATCATCATCGTCGTCGAGGATTGACTGAGCCAGGCTGTCGTTCATGGTGGTTTCCCGGTGGCGACTGACAAGAGGGCGGATGAACTTCTGATTCTAACAACGACACGGCCGGAAAGGATGGTGTATTTGTGACGCGAGCGACGATGAGTACGGCGCCCCCATGAGCGCGTTCCCGAACGAGTCCGGCAGCGCTCCCGATACGCTGTTCGACCAGCCGCAGGCCCCGGTTCGACCCTTCGAGTTCGATGACGCCGTGGCCCAGGTTTTTCCCGACATGGTGCGGCGCTCGGTGCCCGGCTACCGCGAATTGGTGGACCTGATCGGGCTGCTCGCCCGGCGTCTGGCGCAGCCCGGAACCTGCTGCTATGACCTGGGGTGCTCGCTGGGGGCGGTCACCCGCTCCATCCTGCGCCAGGTGGACCCGCGGGTGCGCATCATCGCGGTGGACAACGCCCCGGCCATGATCGCCGGCCTGCAGGCCCGGCTGGCCGACGTTCCTGGGGCGGAGCGGGTCGAGACCCGGTGTGCCGATCTTTGCGACCTGTCCGTCACTGATGCTTCCGTGCTGGTCCTCAATCTGACCCTGCAGTTCATTGCGCCGGAGTCGCGCCCGGCACTCCTGCGGCGGCTGCGGGCCGGGTTGGTGCCGGGCGGTGTGCTGATTCTGGCCGAGAAGATCCAGGTCGCGCCGGGGGCCGGGGGTCACCTGCTGACCGCCCTGCACGAGGACTTCAAGCGTGCTCAGGGCTACAGTGAACTGGCCATCAGCCGTAAACGCGCCGCCCTGGAGCAGGTGTTGGTGCCGGATACGATCGAGACGCACGAGCAGCGACTGCTGGCGGCCGGCTTTGCGGGTCATACCCGCTGGTATCAGTCACTCAACTTTGTCGCCTGGGTCGCATGGACTTAACGCCTTTCCGGCCCTTCCTCGACCGGCTGGCGGCGACCCGACTCGGACCCTGGGCGGCGGGGTTGGCGAGGGCAGTCAGCGATCGACTCGCGGCCGGCGCCCATGGCGATCTGGCGCGCTGGGAGGCGGCCCTCGCGGACTTGCCCGCGCTGCCGGTCGGGGCGGTCGAACTCACGGCGGCCTGTGTCGGCTGTACCGCGGCCCGACCGCCGACGGCCTCGGAGATCAAGAGCCTGCGCGCTGCGCTCCTGGCCCTGCATCCGTGGCGCAAGGGTCCGTTCTGCCTCCATGGTGTACGCATCGACACCGAGTGGCGCTCCGACTGGAAATGGGATCGGCTGGCCGGGGCCTTGACCCCGCTCGCCGGCCGGCTGGTGCTGGACGTGGGCTGCGGCAATGGCTATCACGCCTGGCGCATGATCGGGGCGGGTGCCCGGCTGGTGGTCGGCATCGACCCGACCTGGGTGTTCGTGACGCAGTTTCAGGCCGTCAACCGCTATCTCGGCCGGGATGACCTGTGCGTCCTGCCGCTCGGGATCGAGAATCTGCCCGCCGGGCGCGCGCCGGACGGCTTCGACACCGTCTTCTCGATGGGGGTGCTTTACCACCGCCGCTCGCCGCTCGATCATCTGCTCGAGCTGCGTCGGCTCCTGCGCCACGGTGGTGAGCTGGTGATGGAGACCCTGGTGCTGGAGGGTGAGGGTCAGCGGGTGCTGGTGCCGCCCGACCGCTACGCGGCCATGCGCAATGTGTGGTTCATCCCGACGGTGGAGTCACTGACGGTTTGGCTGCGGCGCTGTGGGTTTGCGAACGTCCGGTTGGTGGATTGCAGCCGCACCCGGATCGAAGAGCAGCACAGTACGGCCTGGATGCGCTTTCAGTCCCTGCCCGATCATCTGGACCCGGACGACCCCGAGCGCACCCGCGAGGGTTTGCCGGCACCGGCCCGTGCCATTCTGATTGCGCGTAACAGCGGCGGGGCGGTGGGTGGCTAGTACCTGTCGATGGCTACCCAAACCTGCGGATAGTTGGCGGATAGCGCGGGCCATCGCCAACGGGGGTGGTGAAGACCGGTCGGTCGCTGAGGGACGAGGGGGGGTTGGGAGCCAGGGGAACAGGGCGAG
>Ga0247839_1001928_pt1 | contig 32452 bp, 27 predicted proteins | sample LaCruzMarch2015__6_FD_192405 | JGI IMG/M metagenome (GOLD analysis project Ga0247839, IMG submission 192405) | Freshwater microbial communities from meromictic Lake La Cruz, Castile-La Mancha, Spain - LaCruzMarch2015_16m | ecosystem: Environmental > Aquatic > Freshwater > Lake | place: Spain... | reverse complement strand
TTCATCCCGACGCGGATATCACGGCACTGCAAAAAGTTTATAACTATGAAACGCGCGAAGAGTTCAATCTGACCGGCTACGACTACATTATCGACGCCATCGACAGTCTGTCGCATAAGGTCGATCTGATTGCCTCCGCGATGGAATCCGGCGTTAAGCTGTTTTCCGCCATGGGTGCCGCCAGCAAACTGGACGCCACAACGATCCGCGTCGATTCGATCTGGAAATCGCGCGGCTGCCGGCTGGCCCACTTTGTCCGCAAACGGCTGAGAAGCCGTGGTGTAACCGGCGATTGCCTGTGCGTCTACTCCGAGGAAATGCTTCCGGCGTTCGAAGTGGTGAAAGCCGCCTGCGGTTCCGCGCAATGCTTCTGTCCGAAACAGCTGGATGATGAAGGCAACGAAATTCCCCGCGATGTCTGGTGCCATCAGAAAGCGCAGATCAACGGATCGATGGTACACATCACCGGCGCGTTCGGCTTCAACCTCGCCGGACTGGTCGTACAGGATGTTTGTAAGAAGGTCTTAGCCTGTTAGTTTTGGATTAGCTTTCCGTGTATAGAGCAGAATGCATCGCCCACACCACAGCAGTGGATAAAAAAGCGCCCCGTCATCAGGGCGCTTGGCCAATAAAGTTTTACAATCAAGTGCGACCATAGAAACGACGGATCAGAGCAATCAATCCGCCACCGAACCCAATCATTAGTGCACTCGCCGGTTCGGGTACTGCGTTAAAGCTTCCGTTGCCGGTATAGGTTCCGGTACCGAGCGCACTGAACGCCGAGGCGTTATAAACACCGGGGGCGAGCCATGTTACTCCGCCGTCCAGTGAAATCCCCCCAATGGTATCTACGCCGGTAAAATTAAGAGTCAGAGTGGCGTTAGTGGCGAGTCTTAGTGAGGCCCAATCCTCAATATAATTATTTAAGACTCCGCCTTGAAGAACCAATGTCGCGTTAGTCGCCACCGTAATATCACTGGTTCCAAACGCACTGTCTACAGTTCCTATCAAAGCACCCGCAGCAACAGTTGTAAGACCACTATATGTGTTATTCGTGCCAGAGAGTGTCAGCGCTCCGGCACCCAATTTGGTTAAAGAACCAGCGCCGCTGATAACGTTAGACGCCGTGTAAGCATTGCTACGATTAAAAACCAAGGCAGCATTGTTAGTGACATTGCCAGTGCCCAGCTTTCCACCAAAGCTACCGTCACCAATCTGTAAAGTACCTTCATTAATAGTCACGCCGCCTCTGAAAGTATTATTGCTCGCGAGTATTAGAGTGCCAGCACCCAATTTAATCAAAGAGCCTGTGCCGCTGATATCATTAGACACCGTATAGGTATTGCTACGGTTGAAAGCTAATACAGAATTATTTATGACATTACCTCTGCCTAGTGTTCCCGTGGTACCGCCGTCGCCGACTTGCAATTTGCCTGCGCTGATTGTTGTCGCGCCATAGGTATTTGTTCCACTGAGGATAAGTGTGCCTGTACCCGATTGGATCAGTGAGCCAGAACCACTGATGTTTTTGTTTTCTGTATAAATATCGCTGCGGTTAATGGCCAAGGTGGCATTATTTGTGATATCGTCGGAACCCAAAGTTCCTGTGGTACCACCGTCGCCGACTTGCAGTGTGCCTGCACTGATGGTTGTCGCGCCGCTGTATGTATTATTACCGCTAAGAATTAACGTATTTGCGCCAACCTTGACCAATGCCAACGAGCCATTTGCGGCATTGGAAATGACGTTGTCATAAGTTCTATTTCCCGCCGTGGTATCAAAGCCAAAACCCGCGCCAGCGGCAAAATTACCTGTACCGAGAATGGTACCAATGTTACTCGCCGTCACAGCATTCCCCACCGCCAGCGCCGCACCATTTGAAACGGCATATAGTCCAGTCAGATTCCATCCCGGCAAGGAACTTTCCTTAGCAATAGACAGTACGCCTCCCATGATAACAGTACTGCTATGAGTATTCGTTCCGCTGAGCGTCAGTGTACCCGACCCAGTTTTGATCAGTACGCCCGAGCCGCTAATTTCTCCAGTCAAGGTTGATGCCGTCGTATTTAAAAAGATCCCCCCACCAACACCAATCGTAATGTTGTTTGCCAATGTTTTACCGCCAGCATTCAATATGCTGCTGTCATTTATTGCAACCATCCCTGAGCCTAATGCTGAATTATGCCCAGCTATCACGGTACCTGCATTGATAGTCAGACCGCCGCTGAATGTATTGCCACTATTGAGAGCAAGTGTGCCCGCGCCGGTTTTTGTAAGCGAAGTCGACCCAGAATCATCAACGACCGAACCGGTTACGGTCAACTGCCTCGCGCCAGCCTGAACGTTCCATGCCTGATTTGTTATAAGGCGAATTGCCGAACTAATAAAAAAATCTCCACCGGTGCTACTGTTGGCCAGATCAATTCCCTGTGAACCGATACTAATCGCCTTGTTATCAGCATTACCAATAACCCAAGTCTTAATATTGTTGGTTATCACAATGCCATTCCAGAATGGACTAGTTGAACCAGTTTGATTCGTTAGAATGGAGCCGTTATTGCCAGAGAAAATAGCTCGATCTTCAGCACTAGGCACTACGCCGCCAATCCAACTATTCGTCAGATTTAGCGCATTAGAATTAAGTGCTTTAACCACATCAGCAGCTTGTGTCACCACGCTTGAACCAAAAATCATCAATATACAGACAACTATTTTTTTCATTTTCTCCCCTTATGTTTTTCCGATTTACCACCACTCTTACGCGCCCTGCGCTTGAGCTGATTTTATTTAGCGCGTTTACACGGCAATTAGAGTGCTCGCAATCGGCTGTTTTGAAGGAGTCAATGCCCGGTTGTTTTGGACATTAAAAAAGAGGCGCGACTCCAAGCCCACATCTCAATCGAGGCATCGCCAGACGCCCTATCGGAAACATGAACAGGGAGCCGCGCCCACATGGAGCGCGTCTCCGTTCAGTTCATTTCCGATATGAAAACTGGCGATTTTCGATTGAAACAAAACTGCGCGTTAACGCATTTAAAATTTAGTTATAAGTTTTCAGTTATGAATTATTAGTTCCTTGTTTAAAAAACAATGCCCTCGCATCACGGGGCTGAAACTAACCGTTCAGCCCGGTTTTGGGTAGATGTTTTTGAAGAGAAGTTGAAACGTTTGGACTGCGGCGGCTTGACGCCGCTTTAGATTCCTGCGGGTGGCGAGCAAAAGCGGCGTCAAGCCGCCGCAGTCCAAAGCGCTGCGCGCTCTTTTGCCGGTTATTGAATGCTGACCCGGTGGGTGCAGGTGAAGCACTCGCCAGCAGTCAGTTGAAGGATGCCCGGCTTGTTCATGATGTCGCCGTACGGCTGTTCCGGGTCGGCGTAGCCGTACCACGGTTCAATACAGACAAACGGCGCGCCGGGTTTGGCCCAGATGCCGAGCTGCGGAAAGCCGGGGAACTCGACCGTTAAGCGCCGTGTACTCTTGTGCGAGCCGAGCGTGATCTTCTCCGATTTGAAATCCAGCAGGATCAGCGCGTCGCGGTCGAACAGCGTTTTGCTGAGCGGAAGAATATTGGTATCAGCCAGAACCGGCGCGGTTTCTTCGGTGAGCAATCCTTTGCCGCTGAGCAGTGTGGTGTTCAGTGTTTCCTCTTTTTCTAACTCCAGGAAACACTTTTCAACCGGGCCATGCAGATTGAATGCCGGATGGGCGCCGATCGAGAACGGCATAACTTCCGCGCCGTTATTCCGCACCTCGTAGCTGATTTCGAGGCTGTTGACGTTCAGCCGGTAAATGATGTTCAGAGCGAATTCAAACGGGTAGCTCTTGCGGGTTTCGGCGGTCGGCAGAAACTGGTAAACGAGCGAGCTTTCACTCTGCTCGACCAGACTGAACTTCATATCGCGCGCAAATCCGTGCGGCGGCAGTTCGTAGGTTTTTCCGTTAAGCTCATAGCGGCCGTTGAGCAGTTTTCCAACGATTGGAAAAAGTACCGGCGCATGGCGGGCCCAGAATGCCGGATCGGCCTGCCACATGTATTCGGTCCCAGCAGCGTCTTTGATACTGCACAGCTCAGCACCCTGCTCTTTTACGCTTACGGTCAAAAATTCATTGGCAATCGACTTCATGATTTTTCTCCTGCACTCAATGCGGTTAATAAAAGTGACCAGAAACACAGTACGATGTTGAATAGCGGGAACTGCAAGGCCAGCGGCAGACTGTAGACGATGGCGACGGTCGGAATCCAGACCGCCCAGATTGAAATCAGAATGGACGGCAGTTCGACGGTAAAGAGGCTGCGCGAAAAACGCTGACGGGCGGTTTGAAACGAAAAATTACAATTCTTCCAGTGCATCACCAGCACGGCAAACGGCGCGGACCAAAAGACGCTGTAGCCGAACTGGTCAACCAGCACCTTTTTCACAATGGTGACCGCGTCGGCCTGATCGCCGAACATCTGCGCCTGCGCCGTATAAAACAGATCGACTGTCAAACCGTTGACAGCCCAGAACCCGAGCATAAAGAACAGGATGGAGCGGTAACGGCCGGGAGCAATTCCCTTGCGGGCGACCAGGAAAATGAATGGAATGAGTCCGCCAAAAAATGAGGCGGTCAGCATCGGGAAAAACAGCCCGACCCTTTGCCGAAGTTCCGGAATTTTCAGCAGAATCTGCCGGGTCGGTTCGTGAAAGTAATAAAGCAGAACCAGCATCAGGGCGAAACCCTGCAACAGAAGCCCCGGCCCGACATTTTTCTTTGCGGCGTCCAACCCTTTTTTAAAGATGATATGCATAAGGCGCGGGTTTGTAATCTACAGCGGTGTCATTGACGATAAAAAACTGCCGCTGGATTTTCAGGTATTTAAAAACCATGTAAATAATGAGTTAAATTCCGTTATTGTGGAGCAGAATAACCCGCCCCGCCGTTCCGGCACCCCTCCACAGGAGGGGATTTTGTAAGAGTCTTAGTCCCCTCCGTCGGAGGGGTGGCCATAGGCCGGGGTGGGTTGTGCGTATTAAACACCTATTTCCGTTTGCGGCGTTTGTGCTGTTTCGGGCCGTGCGGACGGTCGCCGGTGAGCGTGACCTGCTGCTTTTTCTGTTTACTGCGCGGCGGTCCGGCTTTTTTCTTGCCCGGCATAAACTTCGACGCGTCTTTCTGTCCGGCGATCTGGAAGTCGATGAATTTGCGGGCGAGATCGACTTTGACCAGATCGACATCAACGAGGTCGCCGATCTTAAACATCTTCCGGGTGCGCTGGCCGACGGCGCGGGTGCTGGCGGAGTTGACTTCGTAGCGGTCGTCGGTGATCGAGGCGAACGGAACCAGTCCGCGCTGGATAGTGTCGGTGAGTTCGACGATGAGCCCTTTGTTGAGAATCCGGATGATGCATCCGGCGTACGGGCCGGTTTTGCCTTTGTAGAGCAGCGTGTTGTAGTACTCGACGCGCCGCAGCTCGATACTTTCTTTTTCGGCCTGATCGGCTTCGGTCTCAGTGCGGGTACACTGCGCGGCGATGGCTTCAATGTCTTTGGTGCGGTACGGCGAACTCTTCTTCTCTTCCAGCGCGGTGAGCAGGCGATGGATGACGAGGTCAGGGTAGCGCCGGATCGGCGACGTGAAGTGCACATAATCTTCGAAGGCGAGGCCGAAGTGGCCTTTCGGCTCGGCAGAATAACCGGCGCGCTTGAGGTTGCGCAGGACGGCGAGACTGCCGGTGTATTCCAGCGGCGTACCTTCGATCTTTTCCATAATCACGTTGATGTCGCTGCGCGTCAGCGGTGTGGAGTTAATGCCGAGCGCCTGAAGTTCCGCGCCCATCTGCGCCCACTGATCTTCGTCCGGTTCTTCGTGAATGCGGTGAATCGCGGGCCATTCGGCGTTTTTAAGTTTGCGCGCGACGGCAATGTTGGCGAGCAGCATGCATTCTTCGATGAGCTGGTATGCTTCTTTGGCTTCGCCTTTTTTGATCGAGGCGACCTTGCCGTCTTTATCCAGCAGACATTTGATCTGCGGCGTATTGATTTCCAGCGAGCCTTCAGCGATGCGCCGGGCGCGGGTGGCGCGGGCCAGCGGACGGAGCGCGCCGATCGCGGCGGCGACGTTAGCCGGAATCGCCGGATCCGGCGTTCCGTCGAACAGCGCCTGCACCTGTTCGTAGGTGAGCCGCGCATCGGAATGAATAATGGAACGGCAGGTTTCCGCACTGACCATTGCGCCGGTTTCATCGAGCAGGATTTCGACGGTATGCGCGAGGCGGTCGACGTGCGGGTTCAAACTGCAAATGCGCGTCGTGAGTTCGGTTGGCAGCATCATGACAACGCGATCGACTAGATAAATGCTGTTGCCGCGATGCAGCGCTTCGACGTCGATCACGGAATTGCGCGGCACGAAATGGGCGACGTCGGCAATATGCACGGAGAGCTTCCATCCGCCGGAAACTTTTTCGAGTGAAACTGCGTCGTCGAAATCGCGGGCAGTTTCGGGGTCGATGGTGAAAGTGAGCCGCTGGCGCAGATCGGTCCGGTTTTTGTAATCCTCCGGGCGCAGCTCGTGCGGCATTTTCGCGGCCTCGGCGAGCACTTCTTCCGAGAAATTCTGCTGGAAGCCGTGCGAGCGCAGAATGCACTGCATCTGAACATTCGGGTCGTCGCGGTGGCCGAGGTCTTCAATGACCACGCCGGAAAGCGGCTTGAAAGGATCGGTCCAGTCGTCGAGGTGGATGACAACTTTATGGTCGGCGGGCGTCTGTTCGAGTCCGCTTTCCCAGTTGGCGACGCGAATGTCGCGATTGATACGCAGATTGTCGGCCGTGACGAAGGCGTAATACGGACTGCGGCGAAGCAACCCGACGATTTCGGTGCTCTTGCGTTCGAGCACTTCAATGACGCGCCCTTCCCGGTTTCCAAACCGTGGAGCGCTGCCGCCGCCGCGCCCGCCGCGTCGTTCCGGCGCGGATTTCGGAAAGAGTTCAATGGATACGCGGTCTTCGTGGAGCGCGCATTTTAGATCGTCCTGAGCGATATAGATTTCTTCGCCGCCGTTATCGGGAGCGAAAAGACCGAAGCCTTTTTCCATCACCCGCACACTGCCGGTGACCGTTTGTCCTGAGCCGGTTCCCGCTGGAGCCCAGCGGTTTTTACGCAGGCAAACCACCTTGCCCTGCTTTTCTAAAGTAATCAGCGCCTGACGCAGCTTATTGCGTTCGGTGTCGTGCAGTCGCAACGCTTTGGCGAGATCCGGCCGGGTGAGCGGCTGATATTTGGGTTTAGTCAGATGGTCGAGAATGCGCTGTTCGAGTGTTGAATTGGTCATGCGGGGAGCTTACCCATTATTTTCCGGCGGGCAACTGGAATCATTTACTGCAACTTGAGGCGGTACAGTTTCATTCTTTATTTTTATCAGCAGGGTCGGACGGATAAAGCTGACTGCGCTGAACGGTCAGTCGAGGCATGGACGGACAGCTCCATTGCCAACTGATTTGGGCGTTGGCGGTGCCGCTGAAAAAGTATTCGATTTCAACCGGGTAAAGCTGTCCGGCTTGCAGTGCAACCGAAGCGCTGCGTTCGGTGGCGGCGGAGCGATCCATCCAGTCGTCGATCAGCAGATTTCCGTCCAGCTTGAACCGCACGCCGTCGGCAGCGTTCAGGAAGAAAGTGTATTCTTCACTGTAAAGCGGCTGAATCAAGCCGGTCCAGCGAACCGAAAAGAGTTTGGGTGCAATTCCGTCTGCCGGCGCGGTGCCCGCCCAGTTAAAGTTCAGCGCGCCGTCCACCCGGCTGAATGCGGCGGTTCCGTCCGGTTCCTGACGGTTGAAATACGAGGCGTTCAAACCGGATCCGCCACCCAAAACCGGCAGCGGAATATCGGGTCGGGCCGCCAGCCAGTCTTTGAGTCCGCGGGATAAACCGCAGTCGACCAGGGGAAACGGCTCTTCGTTCTTCACACCAATGGCTTTCCACCAGCCGGGGAAAAGAACTTTCGCACCGCTCCAGTAATAGCGGTCTAGAGAAGTGATGGTGTCGTTGTATAGGTCGGTATCATACGTTGGACCGCGCCGGGCGTTCCATGAGCGCGGATGCCATTCAAAAATTCCCCAGCGGCTGGCGTATTGCTGTACCAACTCAGGATCGATCCAGCCGAAGCGGGTAATGCCGATGGTTTGTCCCGGCGTGTAGTATCCGGTCCAGAGTGGCGTCGCGCCGCTGCGGAGACGTTTATCGGTGACCAGTTCACCGGGAATCTGGTGCGCGTAGAGCATCTCGGCGGGGATTCCTTCGTCGCGCACCCAGTTGAGCGTGTCGCTGCACCAGTGGTGAACCATCTGCTGGCGAAAACCGAAGGCCGGTGTGCGGAGATTTCCCGGCGGCGATGAAAAATTATTTTTCTGGCCGTGGTCGAGCAAATCCCAGCTCCACGCCAGCCAGTATGGGTTTTTAATGTTCCGTTTCCTTGGCGCATCAAATCCGCCATCCGTAAAACCGGCACCGCTTTCCGGTGAAGGATCAAAATCACTTTCGTGTCCGGCGTATTTTGCATAAGGGATTTTATTGGTGAACAGCGTCAGATCCCAGTAACGCAACGACCAGGTTGTGAAAGATGTTCCGAAGTGCGTGTTGAATGAAGCGCCGGTGCCGTTTGCATCGGCGGGCGACGGATCGTCATAGAACGGACTGCGGGAACAACCGTTAATCTGCTGAAATTCGCCGGTAATTTCCGGCGGCGCACCTTCGTTCGGCCAGCGCCCGGTCTTGGCGTCGTATTCGCCGGTATGGCGCAGCCAGTCGCGGAATTCGGTGACGGCAAACGGACTGTAGTCGGCCAGATATTTGTCAGAGACGCCGCCTTGCGTGGCCATTTCTTCTTCAATGGCGGTGTTGACGCAGGCCAGCACACCGGGATATTTGCACGTCAGACCTTTAACAAACCGCGCGCCGTCCCGGATTTTCTTTTCGTAGGAATTCCGCACTTCAACAGCATAGCGGGAATTGGTGATCCGGTTAATTTCCCGGTCAGGAAATTCAACCGAACTGTCGGCGTTGGTCGTCGCCACGGCGTACCAGGTTTTTCCGTCGAGCCGCCACTGATAACGGCGGATGTCCTGTTTGAGAAGGGTTCTGTCGGTGGCACTCAGCGCGTGGGTTTGAGCGGCTCCGATAATTACACCAATAGATAAATCGTATTCATGTGCCAGTCGGAAATTACGCTCCATGATTCCGTAATTCCGCATAATGCCGCCGAAGCCGGTACGGAAATTTTCCCGGCTGCTGCCGATTTGTGTCTGCATCCGCCGTATTTCAAAACGGGCCTGTTCCTCGGAAAGTTCAGTTCCGAAAAACTGTTCAAACAACGGCAGAATATAAAATGAGTCTCCGGCTTTGGCAAAAGTCAGGCCGCAAAAAAATGTCAGTAACGCAAAGAGGAATATTTTTTTCATTACGGTCTGCTTGATTCTTTTCGGTTAGCGCCGGTAGAGCTTTTCAACGTACTGCTTCGCGCTGTCGCTCCAGAGGAAGCGCGCGGCGGCGGCGGATTGGCAGATGGTTTTCCATTTTTCAGGTTCGGTATCGCGCAGATGTAACACTTCTTTAAGCGCGGTGGCCATGGCATCAACCTGTTTATGGAGTGTTGCGCCCTCAAAGCCGAAACCATTGACGCCGGACTGAACCGTATCGCGCAGTCCGCCGGTGCGGTGAACCAGACATGGCTGACCTTCGCGCATGGCGATCATCTGTCCAATGCCGCACGGTTCGAAAGAACTCGGCATAAGAAAAAGATTGCCGGATGCATAAAGATTTTCCGCCGCCTTGTTGGCGTAGCTGTTCAGAAAAATAAAATTGCTGTGCGTGGCGGCGGTTTCAGTAAGAAACGCTTCGGTATCACGATCGCCGGTTCCTAGCAGAATGTAGATACCTTTCGACCCGATAGCTTTCAGGATTTTTTCTAGTCCGGAAACACCGTCCGTGCCGGGTGCTTTAAGTAAAAGCATTTTCTGATCAACAACGCGGCTGATGCTGGTGGCGACAAAGTCCGGTTTACTGCGTGAGGCTTCCAGTTTTTCCAGTCGCTGGAAGGCGATGAAGTCGGCGAAGGAGAGATCGGAGCGGCGCGAGGCCCAGTGCGCGTTTTCGGCTTTCAGCAGATGGATCAGTTCACTGAGGCTGAGTCGTGAAGTCCGTACCGCTGGATATTCACATCCATTAAGAATGCCGTGCAGGCGGCCTTCCGCCATAGCGCGTTGCAAATCGCCATCAAGCCCTTCCCCGCCGGAAAATTGCGGCGGACGGCTGGGTTCAAGAATTTCGCGCGCATAGGTTGGCGAGACCGTATGGACAGCGTCAGCGAGCCGTATGCCGATCGCCATCGGGTTAATGCAATCAATCCAGCGCGGGTCGCGCAGTTCGCCGGGGATTTCATCGCCGAAAGAGATATCCGGGTACCAGCTTTCAAGTGAAGAGCGGTCGCCGCTGAGCGGGCGGATGCCTTGCAGGGCGAGATTGTGGATGGTGTAAACCGTCCGCAGTTTTTTCAGTGCCGCACAAGACGGATCGTATTTACGCAGAAGAAGCAGAAAGGCGGCATGCCAGTCATGCAGGTGTAGAACGTCAAGCGGGCCGAAAAGGTTTTCTTTAACGGCGGCTGCGACGGCGGCGCAGAAGCAGGCAAATTTGGTGGCGTCGGTGGCAAAAGGACGACCAAGCGGATCGTTGCTGTAGATATCGTACTGCTCTTTCTCGGCGTTGTAATGAAGGAACGCGGGATGGTCGATGACGTAGTGAACGGATCGCCCGGCAGTTTCGGTGCGAGGCCGGACGCGGTAAAGTACGGCTTCGTCCTGATGTCCGGCAAAAGTGAAACGAATGGTGCAGAGGCGGGAAGAACCGTTGAGCTCATGCAGGAATCCGTACGACGGGGTGACCACAGAGGTTTGACACCCTTCGTCGGCCAGCGCGGCGGGAATATCGCGGATAACGTCACCGATTCCGCCGACCTTACAGCGCGCAATTCCGTCGTTTTCGGCAGCGACCATCAAAATATTCAGGGAATTATTCATGGCCGCGACGGTACCAGAGGCTTTCGCCGACAGAAAGAAGCTTCTTTGGTTTTGAAAAACCGGCTTGCACTTTAATGAGGCCAATTTTTATCCAAAATTAAGCGTGTTTTTATACATGCCAACTTCTGTCTCTAAAAACGGCGCTTATTTTAGTTAAAAAATAAAGACAATTGCCTTGAAGGTGCGAAAATAGGTGGTATTTTTCATGAAGATTTTTTGGCGTATTGGATTTTAAGGAGAAAACGATGGAAAAAACAGTCATGGATGGCGGGCAGGCACTGATTAAGTGTCTGGAGGCAGAAGGTGTCGAGTATATCTTCGGGTATTCCGGCGGTTCGGTTATTCCGATCTTCGACGCAATGATCACGACGCCCAGCAAGATTAAGTTCATTCTGGTTCGTCACGAACAAGGTGCTGCCCACATGGCCGACGGCTACGCCCGCGCCACCGGTAAACCGGCGGTTACGCTTGTTACCAGCGGCCCCGGCGCAACTAATGTTATCACCGGTATTATGACGGCTCAGATGGACTCCGTTCCGATGGTTGTCCTGACTGGTCAGTCTGTTTCATGGATGATCGGCAAAGACGCGTTTCAGGAAGCGGATATCTTCGGCATGACCATGCCGGTGGTTAAACACAGCTACCTGCTCAAATCCACCAACGATATTCCGCGCACCGTTCGCGAAGCATTTCATATCGCCACCACCGGCCGCCCCGGCCCGGTGCTGATCGATATTCCAAAAGACATGAGCGCCGGTCCGTTCACAGCCAACCTGCAGGCCGAAATGGATATTCCGGGATATAACCCCCACTCCGGCGAAATTGACATCGCCACGGTCAAAGAGATTGCTGAAGCCATCAGCAAGTCGCAACGGCCCGTCATTCTGGCCGGACACGGCGTTTTGATTTCCGGCGGACAGGACGTTTTGCGTGCGCTGGCCGAAAAAATGAACGCACCGGTTACCACGACACTGCTTGGCAAAGGCGCTTTCCCGGAAACGCATAAACTGTCGCTCGGCTGGCTCGGTATGCACGGCACGGCCTACGCCAACAAAGCGATGTGCGAATGCGACCTGCTGCTGAACATCGGTTCACGTTTCGACGACCGCATTATCGGCGACCCGAAATTCTTCTGCAAAGAAGCGGTCGTTATCCATGTAGACATCGATCCGGCGGAAATCGGGAAAATGATCCGCCCGCAATACCATTGCATCGCCGACGCAAAACTCTTCATTGAAGAACTAAGCAAGCACGTCGGAAAACTCAGCACCGGTGAATGGCTGAAAACGCTCGACGGCTGGAAGCAGAAATATCCGCTCAAATTCAAACGGCAGGGCAGCCTCAAGATGCAGCACGTTATCGATGAGTTTTATAAACTCTCGAACGGCAAAGCCGTTGTCGTCACCGACGTCGGCCAGCATCAGATGTGGGCGGCGCAGTTCTACAAAACCGATGCGCCGAACAACTTCCTCAGTTCCGGCGGCGCCGGCACGATGGGCTTCGGCGTTCCCGCCGCCATCGGCGCGCAGTTCGGACGTCCGAAAGACACCGTTATCGCGTTCTGCGGCGACGGCGGCTTCCAGATGACCGAGTTTGAACTCGCCACCGCCGCGCTCCATAAACTGCCGATCAAGTTTGTGGTTCTCAACAACCACTACCTCGGCATGGTTCGCCAGTGGCAGGAACTTTTCTACGAAGACCGTACCAGCGGCGTGGATCTCGAAGGCAATCCCGACTTCGTCAAACTGGCTGACGCCTACGGAATTAAAGGTTTCAACCTGCGCCGCCCCGGCGATGTCAAACGCATCGTCAAAGCCGCGCTGGCCTACAACAAAGGCCCGTGCCTCATTAACTGTGAAGTCGAGAAGACCGACAACGTGTTCCCGATGATTCCCGCCGGCAAGCGCATCGAAGCGATGATTATCGAAGCACCGAAAGCGGGCGGTAAGAAACTCGATAAACCGACCGGATCGACGTAGGGGTTGGTTTTATATCAACCCGCATCTTCCCAATTACAGGAGAACCCATGATTAATAACAAACCGATTCATACGTTGAGTGTTTACGTCACCAACAAGCCCGGCGTTCTAGCCCGCATTGCGCAGACCTTCTCGCGGCGCGGCTACAACATCGAGTCGCTTGTCGTCTCGCCCGCCATGGACGGCCATTTTTCGCGCATGACCATCGGCGTCAGCGGCGAAGCCGACGGCCTCGACCAGATTATTCGCCAGGTCAGCAAGTTGATCGACGTTCTACGCTGCACCGATCACACCTATGACGACGCCGTCGTTAAAGAAATGGGTCTGATCAAAATCGCTGTCGGCGCAGAAGGACGCGGCGAGGCGCTGCAGATTGCCGAACACTTCGGCTGCAAAACCGTGGATCTCACTGATACGTCCATGATTCTGCAGGCCGTCGGCGATCCGTCAAAAATCGATGCGCTGGTCGAGATGATCGAGAAGTTCAAAATCATCGAACTCGTCCGTACCGGCAAAGTACTGCTGGCCCGCGGCGCGCAGACAACCTGAGCCGGAACGGCGTTGCCGCTCCGGAAACTCGAATTTCTAATATCGAAATCAGAAACCGGTTTGGAACATTCCGATTTGATGTTTTGAATTTGTTTAGGATTTAGGGTTTCGTGCTTTGGATATATGAAAACCCTTTTGATTACACCTCCGCTGTTGCAGCCGAATACGCCGTACGCCGCCACGCCGATCCTGACGGCGTGGCTTCGTTTTTGCGGGCACGACGCGGTGCAGTCCGATCTCTCGCTCGAACTGCTTCTTAAATTGTTTTCCGACGATGGGCTGGCGCATCTAAATCTCGATGACGAGTACCGCGCCGTCATCGGCGATGTCATGGAGTTTTTGCAGGATAAAAATCCATCGTTAGCAAAACGATTCGCCAAGCGCGGCGCACTTCCCGAAGGAACACACCTTACCCGTGCCTATGAACAGGAAGAACAATTCGGCTGGGATTTCCGCGGACTCGACCGCCATGACCGCGCTCGTCACCTGTGCAGTCTGTTCCTCGACGATATCGCTGAAGCCGCCGCCCTGCACGACCCGCACTTTGGCTTTTCCCGCTATGCTGAAAAGCTAGCCTCCTCACTTCCAAACTTTGAAGAGTTGCACGCGGTCATTGTAGGACAGGCTTCTCTGTATTCAGAGAGCCTGTGTCTGCCACACGCTCCCGAATACGGGAAGCGCGTCCTACAAAAAACCGATACAACATCTCTCTTTCTCCAATGGCTGAAAGAACTGACCGACGCGCAGATTGAAAAACATAATCCGCAGCTGGTTGGAATTACCGTTCCGTTTCCCGGCTGTCTGTTCGGCGCGCTGGCCATCGCGCGGCGGATTAAACAGACCCGTCCGGAAATCCGCATCGCGCTTGGCGGCGGCTATCCGAATACCGAACTGCGCGAACTGACCGATCCAGCAGTCTTTGAGTATGTAGATTACATCACGCTCGACAGCGGCATGCTTCCGCTTCTCCGGATTGCCGAAGGCGCGGAACCGGCGAAGTTTGTACGTACGTTTGTTCGCGAGAATGGAGCCGTTCGTTTTTATGACAGCGGCGAACCGCCGGTGGCGCACGACAAACTTCCGCCGCCGGTTTATGACGGACTGCCGCTCAACCGCTATTTCGGTCTGTTTGAAGTGCTTAATCCCGTCACGCGGCTTTGGTCGGACGGACGCTGGAACAAGCTGGTGCTGGCGCACGGATGCAACTGGAGCCGCTGCACGTTCTGCGACACCTCCATCGACTACATCTGCCGCTACGATCCGGCGCGTCCGGCCACTGTCTGCGACTGGATGGAATCGGTCATCGCTTCGACCGGCTTTAACGGTTTCCATTTTGTCGATGAAGCCCTGCCGCCCGCCCTGCTCGACGGCTTGTGCGACGAAATCCTGCGCCGCAAACTGAAAGTCGAATGGTGGGGCAATATCCGTTTTGAAAAACGGCTTTGTACTGAGTTGTCGAAGAACCCACCCCGTCCGTCGCTACACTCCGTCCACCCCTCCAATGGAGGGGACTGTTTAAATTCCCCTCCATCGGAGGGGTGCCCGCAGGGCGGGGTGAGTGTTCTTCCCCAATCCCCTCCCTCGGAGGGGTGGCGGGACGCCGGGGTGGGTCAGAAGTTCAATACCTTAATTGAAAAAATGGCCGCCGCCGGATGTATCGCCGTCACCGGCGGACTGGAAACCTGCTGTGACCGTACGCTCAAGCTGATGAACAAAGGGATCACCGTTGCCGGAGCGGAAGAAGTACTGATGAATCTGTCGGAGGCGGGCATCATGACGCACGCCTACCTGATGTACGGCTTTCCGACGCAGACGCTGGATGAAACGTTCCAAGGATTGGAAACCGTCCGGCTTCTGATGGAAGACGGCATTTTGCATTCGGCCTACTGGCACCGCTTCGCGCTGACGGCGCACAGCGAAATCGCCCGCGATCCGGAACGGTTTGGAATTAAATTGTTGCCGGAAACTTCCGGCGGATTCGCCCGTAACGAAATTCCGTTCGACGGACAGTTTGATTATGACCTCGCCGCCGTCGGCGAAGCTCTCCGCACCGCCACGTATAATTATCAGCACGGGACCGGCTTCGATGTTCCGGTTATGGATTGGCTGGAGTGAGAGGGATTTTTACCGCTTTTAAACGCGCCCGGCGGTCGCGTTCCACCTTTTGAATTGGCTCGCAGAGCCAACACTACATCATCCGGAAATGTAGAGTCGGCCCTCAGAGCCGATTGATCACGGTGCCAGTTCAACCTGAACGCGGTAGAAACGGAAGCCGTCGGTTCCGGCGTTGGTGTAAGAGAACGTTCCGGCGACGCCGGTGAAGCTGGTGATGAAGGTAAAGGTGTCGGTGAGGTTGGTTGCGCCTTTGACGGTATAAATGCGGCCGGTGGCGGAATGCCAACTCAGTGCAGAGTCCGCAACGGTGATGCGGAAGAAAGAGTTGGAACTGTTCGGATCGCTGTCGGCAATATATTCCTGCCAATTGGCGAAGCCGTCGCTGTCACTGTCGGCTAGAGCCGCCGCCGCATAGCTGGCGGAACTGTTGGTGTTGTCCACCAGATTATGGTCTTTCAACCAGCCGAACGTTACACCCTTTTCATTTGTCATGCCACGGGTAATTGGCACCTGAACATTCTCGATATTTGACTGACCTTCGTTTGAAACCCCATAGCTCCCCGCTTGTTCATTCCCTATTACAAGGCTCTTATCAATATAAGCAAAAAAAAGTTGTTGGGATTCCGGGAGGAAGTGCTTCCCCATTTGCATTTATCTCAAAATAACTAGTGCTGCTGGGTGAAAAAGCCCATCCGTCGGGAAAATCAACGTTATTAAAACCGTACATGCCTTTAGCAGCTAAGTCTGACTGTATAGAATAGCCCCATACTAGATCATTTATACCGCCACCTTGTCCGCTCTGATTAAAAATGGTCCATTCATATTTTAATTGATCCCCCTGCATATTCGGATCTTGGTCTTCCTCTCCTCCGTAAGAACCACCAGAAACAACTGTATTTGCATAAGCTAAGGTAGTTGCTTTCGCGTTCATCGGCATCAAAAGCGCCAGACCGGCCAGAACAAGCCGCGCTGAATGGATAAAGAAATGTTTCATACGGAGGTGCCACCTCTTCTATACCTCTCCACCCGCTGGTTCAACTGAAAAAACGTAGACGCAATGACTTCTTGTAGGACAGGCTTCCTCGGTATTCCGAGGAGCCTGTGCTTCCGTGTGCCACACGCTCCCGAATACGGGAAGCGTGTCCTACAATCACAGAAGACAAATTCTGTAGCCGCGTCCGGCGGGCGCGGCATAGGTGGAGCGGGCACTCCGTGCACGCTTGAACGTGCCGGGACGGCACGTTCCACCTTGTAGCCGAGGTCCTTGACCTCGGTTCCGCGATCATCCGCCGTCGCCAGCGGCTATGGCGTGACAAGTGGATCGCGGCTACAATTCTCTGCGATCTTTGCGGCTCTGCGAGGCATCTTTTACTGAATGCAGGCGACGATGGAACCGTCGTAGGCGGCTGGCGGGACGGTCAGGAAGTCCGCGCTGTTCCAGTTGTAGTGTCGGCTCTGCGAGCCGAAATTGGCTCATAGAGCCAACGCTACATCTCTGCGTCTTTTGCGGTGCTCTCAGGTCACGCACCGCGTAATGCCGTGGAGGATGTGTCTTCGCGGAATTTTGATTCCGGCACTGCTTCAAAAAGTGACTCAAACCCTTTCGGCAGATCGAGACTTTCCAGAGTTTGGAAAACGCCGCCGTACTGCCGGCCCGCGACCAGAAAGCGGGTTTCCAATGTTTGGAACTTTTTCCACTCTTCGGATGAGTAGTCCTTCACCAAGCGAATCGCCGTGTCGAAGCCGACCGCAAAAGTGGTCTTCGGGAAAAGCGCCGCTTTCTGAATAAAACGCGGTGCATGAGTCAGCGCGACCGGCACATCTGTAATCGCGGCGGCGCGGCGCAAGCAGTCGGCTTCTTCAATCGCCGGTTTATCGACGTTGGCACAGGAAAGTTCAAAGATGCCGCGCAGGCCGGTCAGTTCTTCCGAGACTTTCAGTAGATTACGGTGTCCATGATGAATCGGATTGAACGAGCCCGGAAGAATCAGTCCGCGTTCCGCACCGGTCGCCAGAGCGATCAGCGTGAGCAGCCAGTCGCTCAAAAGCTTTTCCTGCTCCTCGCGGGATGTTCTGGAAAGGCAGAGCGCGAAAACTTTTTCGGCTGTGGCGGTTTTAATGCAGATGAACGCACGGTCTTCGCCGCGCCGTTCGCGGTCGGTTTGTAAGGCAGCGGTACATGAAACTCCAATGGTTTTTAAACCCACCCCACCCTTCGGGCACCCCTCCGATGGAGGGGATTGTTCAAAAGCTTGCTGTGCCAGCTTAATCGCTGTGGCCGGAGAAACGGATTGTTCCGGTGTTTCGCCGAGAAAGCGTTCGAGCGCTTCCGGCGAGTACGGTACATGCGCTTCGATCACAAAGCGCGACGCGCCGGGCGTTGTGAGTAAAGCATTGAGCGCACTTGATCCGCCGCCGGTGGTGACCAGCACCGCACGCCACCCGGAGTTCAAGATACGCTCTATGCGTTCCGGGCTCACTTAATCACAGTGACTTCTTTGATGGTGACCGTTTCTTTGGGCACATCGCCGGAGCCGGTCGGAACAGCGCGAATAGCGTCAACGACATCCATGCCTTCGATGACTTTACCGAAGACGCAATAGCCCCAGTCCTGCTGAGTCGGCGATTTGAAGTCGAGGAAACCGTTGTCGACGACGTTGATGAAGAACTGCGCGCCGCCGCTGTGCGGATCGGAAGTGCGGGCCATGGCGATGGTGCCGCGCGTATTCTTGAGTCCGTTGTTGGCTTCATTTTCGACTGTCCACGGCGCTTTTTTCTGATTCATGTCCGCGGTCATGCCGCCGCCCTGAACCATGAAGTTGCTGATGACGCGGTGAAAGATCGTGTCGGTGTAGTGGCCGCTTTCGACATATTTGAGGAAGTTGGCGACGGTTTTCGGCGCTTTCGCCGCGTCGAGTTCGAGTTTGATATCGCCTTTGGTCGTTTTCATCAGAATCATTGTTGTCTCTCCTGCTTGAAGGTTGAACGCGCCCAGCAGTAATGCAACTGCCAGAGTTTTTAACGGGTTAATCATCCGGTTTTTCATGCGCAAAAACCTATTGGTGTTTAGCAACAATGTCTATAAACTTCGCACTCAATTTACGGAGGGATCTGACTGTGAAAAATGAAGCTTCCGCTATTCTGCTGATTTCCTGCCCTGACCGGCAGGGTCTGGTATGCGCCGTGACTGATTTCCTGATGCGCCATAACGGCAACATCATTGATCTGGAACAGCATGTGGATACCGAGGAGCGCGTCTTTTTTATGCGCGTAGAGTGGGAACTCACCGGATTTGCCCTGCCCCGCGACCAGATCAGCGAAAAGTTCAGCCTGATCGCCGCGCGCTTCGAAATGAAGTACGAGCTGCACTTTTCGGACTATAAACCGCGCATGGCCATCTTCGTTTCTAAATTTTCGCACTGCATGCTCGACCTGCTGGCACGCCGAAGCTCCGGCGACCTGAACGCCGAAATTCCGGTGATTATCAGTAACCACACAGACCTCGAACCGGCCGCAAAAATGCACGGCATAGATTTTCACTGCATTCCGGTCACACCAAACGACAAGGCGGCGCAGGAAGCCAAACAGATGGAGCTGATCAAGCAGTACAACATTGATGTGATTGTACTGGCGCGCTACATGCAGGTTCTTTCCGACAACTTCTGCCGGAATTATCCCAACCGCATCATTAACATCCACCACTCATTCCTGCCCGCTTTCGTCGGTGCCAAGCCGTATCACTCCGCCCACCAGCGCGGCGTTAAAATTGTCGGGGCCACCAGCCACTATGTTACTGGCGACCTTGACGAAGGTCCGATCATTGAGCAGGAAGTCATGCGCGTCACCCACCGGGATTCGGTCGAAAGCCTGATCCGCAAAGGCCGCGACCTCGAAAAACTCGTTCTCGCCCGCGCCGTCTGGGTTCATCTGCAAAACAAGGTGCTGGTCTACAAAAACCGCACGGTAGTCTTCGGCTGATATGACGAAGGCCGAGTACAGAACTTTCCGGCGTCCGTTTGAAGCAGCCGCATTCCGCGCCGCACTGGCCGTTATTCCGCAATTCCCGCGCTGCGTCGTACTCGGCCTGGCGTGGCTCGGCGGAAATCTCGGATTCCTGTTTGACCGTCGCGGGCGGCAGATCGGCATGGCCAACCTTGATATTGCTTTCGGCGATTCAAAAAGCGCTGCCGGGAAAAAAAAGATTTTACGCCGGTCGTTCATCACTTTTACACGCACCCTGATCGACGTCATCTGGTTTGGAACCTCTCCGGAAAAACGGCTGACAAAATATGTCGAACTGGACGACAGCATGCAGCAGCTCTTCTGTGAAAAAAATCAGATCTGTATCACCGCTCATTTCGGCAATTGGGAAGTGGTTGGGCAGATTATGGCTCTTCATAAATTTCCGTTTCACAGCATCGCCATGCCGGTGAAGAACCCTGAAGTGGACCGCCTGCTGATTGCTCGGCGCGAAGTGACCGGACAGAAAATTATCCCGCGCGAAGGCGCTTTGCGCAAACTGCTCGGCGTGCTGCGCAGCAACGGAAAAACCGCCTTTCTCGTCGATCAAAACACCGAAGAAAACGAAGGCGGCATCTGGGCGGATTACTTTGGTCTGCCCGTTCCGGTAACTCCTGCGCCTGCGGCGCTGGCGGCCAAAACCGGCAGCGAGATATTCATCGGTTTCTGCGCGCCGCTTCGTGGCGGACGTTACCGCGTTTACATCACCGAAACGATCAAGCCGCCGGAGAGTGCCGGTGAAGATACTACTCGCGCACTGACACAGCAGATTCTTTCCGCCATCGAGCGCGAAGTCAGTAAACATCCCGAACACTGGCTCTGGATGTACAAACGCTGGAAAACAAAAAACCGCCCCGATGATTCGGGACGGTATCCTTTCTACGCCGACTAATTCTGGCGGCTCACAGATGCCCGTGTTCGTTCACTTCCTTTATCCTTTTCACAACCACGGCGAATGAAAGTCCCAGACTGAAGAGCAAGATCGATGCGGGTTCAGGAACAACGGAAAATGTTCCGGAGTGCATATCCGAACCATGAAAGATTTCGTCAGTACGCAAGAGATAAAAAGAACCACTGCTGCCAAGGCTCCCTCCCAGCGACCACGAAAGATTGGTACTGTCCGGAATATATTCAAAATCGGATATCTGCCAGCTGCTGGATGAAAAATCCGTCAACTCGGCTTCGGTGGACACGGCACGGGAAACAACAAACTCATATGTTCCGTTAATTGGGTCACCCCAAACACTTCCGGTACCGTAAAAATTGCTCAAGACACCTCTCTGTTCAACCGTATCAAAAACATAAGAAGCTATACCCGTGTCCGGCGACGGCGGTGGGCCAAGTTCAGAATTTGGGATGTATCTTCCTTCCCACGAAATATTTCCCGTCAGCAAACCCGCCTGAGCGAAACTTACCGCCCAAGATAAAATTAAATAGACGCCTAGCTTTTTCATTCCAGCTTTTCCCTACAGCCGGGTGCCGGACGGGATGACGGTACCTTTCGGAATGACGATGATACCGTCACGAACGACGTAGAGCGCAGTCTGTTCACCTTCCTGCTTGCCGTCCGGCGAAATATAAACGCTGTCGCCGATGCGCACGTTTTTATCAATGATAGCGTTTTTGATATAGCAGTCGCGTCCGATGCCGAGCCGGACATTTCCGTTATTGTCCGCCGTCTTTTCGTGCTCAAAGAAATCGGCACCCATGATGACGGAATGCTCAATCACGGTACCTTCGCCGATTACCGCACGCAGACCGACGACGGAACGCAAAATCCGGTGGCCGGAAATAATACAGCCTTCGGCCAGCAGGCAGCGGTTGAGGTCGCAGCAGTTGATCTTTGACGGCGGCAGGTAACGCATGTGCGTGAAGATCGGTGCGGAAGCATCGTAAAAGGTAAATTCCGGAATGAGGTCGGTCAGCGCCAGATTGGCTTCATGGAACATGCCGATGGTTCCGATGTCTTTCCAGTAGCCTTCAAAAATATGGCTGTACACTTTCTTCTCTTCAATGGCCGCCGGAATAATATTTTTCCCGAAGTCCATGTGTTCGTTACCGCACAACAGCTCGGTCAGCACTCTCGTATTGAAAATGTAAATGCCCATGCTGGCGAGGTAACGCTCATCCTTGTACATCGGCGCGCGCAATTCATTGAGCCGCGGGGTATCGCCCGGTTTTTCAACAAATTCGACGATCTTATTTTTTGCATCCACATGCATGATGCCGAGAGCCCCCGCCTCACGGCGCGGCACCGGTTTGGTGCAAATCGTCACATCCGCACCGCGTTCAATGTGTTCCTTAATCACTTCGGAAAAATCCATGCGATAGAGCTGGTCGCCGGAAAGAATGACGACGATATCCGGCTCGCTAGCCATGTAGTGCCGCATCGACTGGCGGACTGCATCCGCCGTACCTTGGAACCAGCCGCTGGAGGTCGGCGTCTGCTCGGCGGCCAGCATCCGCACATAGCCCGGCGAGAACTGATCGAAAATATAGGTGGACTGAATATGCCGGTGGAGCGACATGCTGTTGAACTGCGTGAGCAGGTAGATGGAGCGGATGCCGCTGTTGATGCAGTTGCTGATGGGAATATCCACCAGCCGGTATTTTCCGGCAATCGGCACGGCCGGTTTGGCCCGATCCGATGTCAAAGGTTGAAGACGCGTACCAGCTCCGCCGCCCAGAATCAGACCGACTGTTTTAATGCCCATACTCGCACTCCTTTTTTAAAACTGACAGACAAAATTTAGCCACTACCTTCGCTCCGCCGCCAGAACAAAATGCAAACGGCGGTGCTTATTCTTCAATTTCAACCGGACATTCCGGCAGAGCCCGCAAAAACAGCCGTCCGTACCACTTACTGGTCACGCGCGGATCGAGAATCACAATCGTCCCTTCGTCGCTCGCCGTACGGATCAGCCGACCGGTTCCCTGCCGGAACTTCAGCACCGCCGACGGCAGTGAATAGTCGCGGAAAGCATCGCCGCCGCGCGACTTAATCTCTTCCAGCCGAGCCTGTACCAGCGGATGATCCGGCACCGCGAACGGCAGGCGGACAATAATCACACTGCTCAGTGCATCGCCGCGAACATCCACACCCATCCAGAAACGATCCAGACCAAACAGTACCGCCGAGCCATGCTCACGGAACCGCTTCAGCATAACCTGCGGAGGAAGCCCCGCGCCCTGAACAAACAAATCATGCCCCAGCTCTTCAATCGAATCCTTCACCTGTTCGGCTACTCGCCGCATCAGCGCGGCATTGGTGAACAGAACAAACGCCCGGCCCCGGCTCTGTGCAATATAGCGCGGCAGCGCCTGAATCACCGCCGCTTCAAACGCCTGCTCATCCGTCGGATCCGGCATACCCGCCGGAATTTTAACCCGCATCTGGCGGCCATAGTCGAACGGCGAACCGACCTGCAGTTCGTCGCAATGCTCCGCGCCGATCCGCCCGCGGAACCAGCTCAGGTCATCGCCGACCGCCAGCGTCGCGCTGGTCATCACCACCGATGGCACCTCGTCAAACAGCATTCCCTTGAGCAAATGCGCCACATCCACCGGTGCGGAATAAAGCACCGGCTGTTTATGTGTCTTGCCTTCCAGCTCCGCCCAGTAAACATGCCCCGGCTCGCTCTGCTTCAGAAATGTCGTCAGCATTTCAATAAAAGCCTTACCGGTCATCCGCGCCGACTGAAGTTCGGCCTTGAGGCTTTCATCCTCCATGTCGCGGATAATGCCGCCAAGATGCGCGTCGAGTTCGGCCAGCCGTTCCGGCAGCCCGGTTTCGACATCCGGAGGCTCGCGCAGACGGACCGACTGGTTGGTTTCCGACAGCTTGCAAAATTTGTGCATCGTCTTGAAAAAACGCTCGCTCTCGTCCCAGATACGGTTCGTCAGATCAGCACCCTTGCCGTCGCGCAGTACGGCAAAAAGCCCTTTGCGGTTATCGTGCGTAAACAGCCGCCGCAGCCAGTGCTCCATGGCGTAGCGCGAAAGGCGGATACCCAAATGTTCCGACGCCACATTTTCCATCTGGTGCGCTTCGTCAAAAACCACCATGCCGTAGTCCGGCAGAAAGGCTCCGCCGGTCGAACGTACCGCCAGCTCAGAAAAAAACAGATGATGATTCGCCACCAGCAGATTGGCGTCGTGCAGTCCGGCGCGCGCCTTCATCACAAAACAGCGTTCATAGTCCAGACACTTTTTACCGAGACAGTTGCCGTGCTCTACGCAAACCGCGCTCCAGACTTCCGGTGACGGCTGCGGTTCCAGTTCCTGACGGCTGCCTTCGACAGCCCGGTCGGCCCAGGCGCGGATCCGCTCCAGCTCGACTTCCTTCGACGCATCAAACAGATCGCCGCCCATCTGCCGGGCGCGGGTCAGACGGCGCAGACAGAGGTAGTTTGAACGGCCCTTGACCAGCCGTGCCTTAAAATCGACGCCGAGCGCCTTTTGCAGAAAAGGAATATCCTTCTCCATCAGCTGTTCCTGAAGCGTAATCGTGTAGGTGGTAACTACAGCGCGGACGTTCTGCGCCAGCGCATTCAGGATGAGCGGAACCAGATAGGCAAAGCTTTTGCCGACGCCGGTACCGGCTTCAACCGCGAGATGGCAGGAATTAGCGCAGGCCTCGGCGACGGCGCGCGCCATCTGCTGCTGCTGGGGGCGGATTTCAAACGGAAACTCGTTACCGTCGTGCGCCTGTTCCAGTCCGCCGCCGGACGCAAAAAAGCGTTCGGTCGCCAGCATCGTTTCGGGGTGTTCAACAGGACGGATCATTTCAGTGGAGTCTATCGGAAGTTTCCGACCGGTGGAAACCTTTCATCCGGTTTTTAAAATACCGGCCCCGGATAGCACCCAAAAGAAATGGCGGATTATCCGTGCCGGTTTCCTGTAAATCCCGCCGATCTGAAAAAGTAATTATTACCTTTGCATTCCACTTAAATGCCGCTAGTTTCGCGCGTAATTTGTTTGTAAGAATTTCAGCCTATGAAACGGGAACAAAAACAAAAAACGGCAGAGGTTATGATTCGTTACTTCTGCAAAGCTAAACATCGGCAGAGAACGCTTTGCCCCTCTTGTTTGGAACTGCTCCGGTATATCACAAAACGTATAAACGAATGTCGGCTTGATGAGAAAAACTCATCCTGCTTCATGTGCCCGGACTACTGTTATATCCCCGACATGCGGGAAAGAACCAAAACAGTCATGCGCTTCTCCGCGCCGCGCATGATTTTCTTTCACCCGGTTCTAATGCTGAAACATCTGCGCTATTTGCGGAAAATGCACCGGCACCTTTGAGCCGTTTCCGATATTTGATGAAACTCAATGAGGATGGCAGTGGCGCAGGATGTGCGGACATTCCAACCCGTGGGCACACATTTTCTCTTCATCCAGAAAAACCTCCGCAGGACGGCCTTCGGCCACAATCGCACCATGACTTAATACGATCACACGCTGGCAGATTTCCACCACCATTTCCAGATCGTGGGTCGCAATAATGCGGGTCTGCTCAAAGCCATGGAGCAGATTCATCAGGCGGCGGCGAGCGCACGGGTCAAGATTGGAAGAAGGCTCATCCATCACCAGAATATCCGGCTCGGTGGCCAGAACGGAGGCGATGGCGACGGCGTGTTTTTCTCCGGCAGAAAGTTTATAGGGCGGACGTTCGCGCAGATGCAGCATACCGACGCGTTCGAGTGCGGCGGCTACACGCCGGTCCACATCTTCCGGCGGCAGCCCGGCATTCAACGGACCGAAGGCAATATCGTCAAAAACGGTTGGCATAAATAACTGGTCGTCAGGATCCTGAAATACGACACCGACGGAACGGCGAACCGCGACGATGTTTTCCCGGCTGATCGGCTGTCCGCCGACCAGTACAGTGCCGTCTGTCGGCATGAGATAGCCATTCAGGTGCTGCAAAAGCGTAGATTTTCCGGCACCGTTGCCGCCGACAATGGCGACCGACTCGCCATAGTTGATCCGGAAGGAAATTCCGCGCAGGGCTTCCGTTCCGTCGGGATAGGAAAAACAAAGGTTCCGGAGTTCGATAGTTTGTTTGCTCATAATCCACATCCTGTCAGCCAGCGGCCAAGACCGTCAGCGAGGTTCCATAGCCGTGCAATGATAAAAAAGGCGATCCAGCCGCCGGCAAAAATCACATCCCGCCAGCCCGGAAAAGTCCGGTTTAAAACCCGCACCTGTCCGTCGAAGCCGCGGCTTACCATCGCCCGGTAGATACGTTGTGCACGATCCATTGAGCGGAGAAGCAAATGGCCGATTAAAGAGCCGTAAGTGCGCAGCCGCAACGATTTGGTGCCGGTTGACCGCATCTGCACGCTGCGAATCATACGGAGCGCTTCTTCGCCGATCACAAAAAGGTAGCGGTAAAGAAAAAGAAGCTGAACGGTGAAAAGACGCGGCACGCCCATTTGTTCAAGACCCGCACAAAGGCGGTGAATTCCGGTACACGCCACCAGAATCAGCGCCGCGCTAACGGTCAGTGCAAACCGCACCATGATGGAAGTGAACGACAGCCAGCCGCCGGAAATGGCGCGGGAGCCAATAGCAAGTACGGCGTGCTGATCGAACAATGGATTAAACAATCCCACGAACAGCGCGAACGGTGCCGCAATGGCCACTTTTTTAAAAATATATCCGGCCGGAATATTTCCCAGTGCCATAATCACAATGGGAAAAACAAACAGCGGCATCAGCGCGGAAACTTCATAGCGATGGAAAGACATCACCGCGACGATGAACGCGATAGTCGTGATGATTTTTGTCCGGGCATCCAAACGATGCAGGGGCGTATCCAACCGCCCCAACTCGTCCATCCGTCCCATTTCTATGTATCGTCCGAATTTCACAAGGCTTTCTTTGGTGCCGTTCTACGAGCCTTCAGGGTGTATCCAATCAGCCCCGCAACAGCAAGCGTGATCAGCCCGCCGATGATTCCGGAGACCGATGTACCAGTATTAACGGCAGGCCACGATTCCGTTTCTTCCGCCGGTTCTCCGGACTTCTTGAACCCGTAGTCGGGCAGAAAAGCCGTCTTCTCCTGAAGCTTTGCCAGTCCGGCATGAATCCCGTCATCCGAACCTTGAATTTCCTCATGGCCGGTAGTTTTTTTAATCGACCACTCCAAACCGTCCAGTTGCGACGAAGCAAACCAGCTGACCACCGCGCCAAGCAGAACGGCGGCAATCAGCAGGCCGGTCAATACCGGACGCAAACTTTTCGTCGCCGCGCCGGACAGCGGAGCCAGCGCCTCGGGCCGGGCGCGGGCGACAAAAGCCACTACGGCGGATGTCGCCAACCCTTCCACCACGCCGATCGCCAGATGAATCGGTTGCATCAGAAAAACGAATGTGCCGAACGGCAGATCGGAAATTCCGGAGGCCGTCGTTTCAAGCACTACACCAAATGCTCCGAGTTGCAAGCCGACGACTGCCGCGAGAATAGCGGCGCTCCATAACCGCGCTCCGCTACGTGCATCTTTCGCTATCGTGCGGTAAATCAGCGGGTACGCCACAAACGCCGGGAAAAAGCCAAGGTTGAAAATATTACATCCCAGTGCCAGCAGTCCGCCGTCGGCAAAAAAGAGCGCCTGTACTGACAGCACGGAGGCAATCACCAGAAAGGCCGCATGCGGCCCAAGCAGCGCGGCCAGTATAAGTCCGCCGCCCAAATGCCCGCTTGATCCGGTGGCCGGAATCGAAAAGTTGATCATCTGCGCCGTAAAGACAAACGCCCCCAGCACGCCCATCATCGGAATTAGCCGGTCATCGGACGCCTGCTGGACCTTTTTCGAGCACCACACAATCATTCCGGCAGTTACTGCCCACAGTGTTCCTCCCACGGCGGGGGATATTAAAGCATCAGCCATATGCATAGTTTTTCTCCTTGTTTAAAGTCCGAATGCCCAAGTCAGCCCGAGCGTCGCAGTGAACTCGAGGGCTTCATCGCCGCGCAGGCACGAACCGGCGGCGGCATCCAGCGTCAGCGACTTCGTCGCGCTCCAGCGGAATCCGCTGGTGTATTGAACGACCGTCTGCGTGCCGCCTTGCAGCTCTTTTTCGGCAAACAGTTCGCCGACCCACTGCACGGCTTCCGTTAATTGATAATCCAAAGCCAGCCCGTAATGAGCCACGTCGCCGACATTCTCCCCTGGCGGCTCACCAACCCAAGTGTAACCGGCATTTACATGAAGGCCGGTTTTCTCATTGAGCATTTTTGAAGCAATCCATGTCAGGTCATAATCGGTTTTGCCGCTGCCCAGCCCCTTATCATCGTCAGCCGTCGGAAATTTGACCGCCGCCGCCAACGCCTGCCGTGGAAGCCAGCCGGTTTCTTTCAAAAACTGCCACTTGGTTCCAACGGTCAGATCGCCAATGCCGCTTTCGTGATCCCGTTCACCCAGCTCGGTACGTTCTTCAACCAGGCCGCCGAATCCAACGCCAGCCTCAAGTTGCGGCAGAATGCCAGCTGTCAGACCAAAAGGAAATTCCCACGCATCGCAGACCGGATCGTGCTCATACACCAACCCGAGTTCGAACTCAAAACGCCCCTGCTCGACCGGATCAGCATCATCAACTGTCAGCGGACGTCCGGCAAACGCCGTTCCGCCCGCAATAATTAAAATACCCGCAACTGCCCTTCCTACCCCCCGCATCACCGCTCCTTTTGCTAGGTGTTATTAATTTTTAATTCGTAACACCGGCGGGCAGGATGCGTCAACTTGGAATATGAGGTTTTTTTACAACTTGCGCCCGGTGCTGGCGGCGGTGAGTTCGCCGGATTTGACACCCTTGGCGGCTTTGAGCTGGTCGGCCATTTCACGGATTTCGCGCGCCTCGCCTTTGACGATAATCACTTCAAGGCAGTTGTGATGATCCATGTGAACGTGCGTCGATGAAATGATCCGGTCGTGGTGGTCGTGCTGGATGGCGGTGAGTTTATCCTGGAGCTGGCGCTGGTGGTGGTCGTACACCAGCGTGATCACGCCGACAACTTCTTCGCCCGCCTGCCACTCTTCATCAATCAGCGCTTTACGCACCAGATCGCGCACCGCTTCGGAGCGGTTGGAATAGCCGCGCCGTTCCAGATGTCCGTCGAACTTCTGAACCAGATCGTCTTCCATCGAAATCGAAAAGCGTTCCATTTCAATACTCCTTATATCACGGCAATCTGAATGGTATTTTTAACAGAAGGAAACGAAGGGAACCAAGGTGGGATTGAATAAAAACTATTTACAACCCGAAGGGCGCTAAGTTAGGCCGTTTTGTAATTGCAATGGTGGTTCCGTAAAGTAGGACAGGCTTCCAGCCTGTCTGCTCTCGCACCGCCGACCCACTATAGACAGGCTGGAAGCCTGTCCTACTTTGAGAATGCGTTCACTCATCTCGGTCCTTGTTTTCTTTGAATCTTCCTTAACTTAGTGCCATTCATTTATAATCCGGCTTTCTGATGCCCTTGTTGTCCTTCGTTTACTTCTGTAAATCAGTTTTTACCTGCTGCACACGCGGCTTGAGCTGCGGAAAAAGAATGACGTCGCGGATGGCGTCGGAGCCGGTCAAGAGCATCATCAGCCGGTCAATGCCGATGCCCATACCGCCGGTCGGCGGCATGCCGGTTTCGAGCGCGTCGAGGAAATCGTCGTCGATTTTAGCTGGATCGCCAGCGGCCTGTTCTTCGAAACGGCGGCGCTGCTCAAGCGAGTCATTCAGTTCGCTGTAGGCCGGCGCCAGTTCTTTGCCGCCGACAATCAGTTCGAAAACATCCACCAGCGACGGATCGTCGGCGCACGGCTTGGCCAGCGGAACGAGGAAGGCTGGCAGACGGGTGACAAAGGTCGGCTGAATGAGCGTGCCTTCGATGTTCTTCTCGTAAATCTCGTGCGTGACGGCGGCGAAATCGACGCCCGGCTCGACGAATACGCCGAGTTCGTCGGCTTTAGCACGCGCCTGATCGACCGATTTTTCAAACCAATCAGCGCCGAGGCGTTCCTTGATCAGGTCGCGGTAGGCGATTTCCTTCCACGGCGTGGCGAGGTTGATCGTGTTGCCCATCCACTCGACTTCCATCCGGCCGAAAATTTTATGCGCCAGATGAGTGACGAGACTCTGCACCAGTTCCTGCATTGAGCGCATATCGCCGTAGGCTTCGTAGATTTCGAGCGCGGTGAATTCCGGATTGTGCGTCCGGTCGAGCCCTTCGTTGCGAAAGTTGCGGTTCATCTCGAACACCTTATCCATGCCGCCGACAATCAGCCGCTTGAGATAAAGTTCCGGCGCGATACGGAAAAACATATCGGTGCCGAGCGCATTGTAGCGCGTCTTGAACGGCGAAGCCGCCGCGCCGCCGGCGATCTGCTGAATCATCGGCGTTTCGACTTCGTTATAGCCGCGCGCCGCGAGGAAAGCGCGGATTTCGCTGAGCACCGCCGTGCGCTTTTTGAAGAGCGCCATCACTTCGTCGTTCGAAATCAGATCGAGTTCACGCTGACGGTAGCGGGTTTCGACATCCTGCAGGCCGTGGAATTTTTCCGGCAGCGGCAGTAACGATTTGCAAAGAAGTTTCCATTCGGTAATGCGGACGGTTTTTTCACCGGTCTGCGTGATGAACAGCTCGCCGGTCACGCCGATGATGTCGCCGAGGTCGAGCAGTCTGAAGGCGTCGAAAATCGCTTCGCCGATCAAATCCTTTTTAACCATTAGCTGAAACTTGGCCGAGCCGTCGGAAAGATGGGCGAACGCCATCTTGCCCATTTTGCGCATGGCGACGATCCGTCCGCAGGCGCGGACGGTTTTACCTTCTTCGAACGAGGCGGTAAGTTCAGCCAGTGTGCCGGTGCGTTTGAAAGCGGAACCGAAAGCCGGATAACCGGCGGATTCGAGCTGCTTCATGTTTTCAATGCGCTGACGGCGGTATTCGTTGTCCTGCATAAGTACCCTTTGGACTGCGGCGGCTTACCGCCGCCTTGTTTTCATCTGCGGAGCAAGCTCCGCACGCAAAGCGCAGTCAAGACTGCGCACTCCATAATCATTAAAGTGGCGCATCTTAACGGCTGAATGTTTCCGGCGCAAGCTGAGCTACATCTAATTTACCCGCCGGAACAGCAACGCTCTGACCCGGCGGGGAACAACTCACATCGACAGAAAGTTCTGGAGGAGCTGTTTGCCGCCCTGAGTGAGAATGGATTCGGGATGGAATTGGACACCGTGTACCGGAAACTCGGTGTGCATCAGCCCCATAATTTCACCTTCGGCGGTTTCGGCGGTGATTTTCAGGCACGGCGGCAGGCTTTCGCGTTCAACGAGCAGTGAGTGGTAGCGCGTGGCGTCGAAGGGACTGGGCAGTCCTTTGAAAACACTTTCGCCGTGATGCAAAATCGGCGAGGTTTTTCCGTGCATCAGCCGCGCCGCACGGACGACCTTACCGCCGAACACGTCACCAATCGCCTGATGGCCAAGACAGACGCCGAGTAGCGGAACTCGCGGACCGAATTCACGGATGATGTCGCACGAAACTCCGGCTTCACGCGGCGAGCACGGACCGGGACTGACTAAAACCTTTTCCGGTTTCAACGCGACGGCCTCCGCAACGGTGATTTTGTCGTTGCGGAAAATTTTCATCTCCGCGCCCAGCTCACCGAGATACTGCACGAGGTTGTAGGTGAACGAATCGTAGTTATCGATAATCAAAATCATTTAGAACCCCCTGCCCGCGCGGCGGCGTAGTGTTTGGCCAACGCAAGCGCTTTCATAATAGCACCGGCTTTGTTGCGGGTTTCCTGATATTCGGTTTCCGGAACGGAGTCCGCGACGATTCCTCCGCCAGCCTGCACGTAGGCTTTGTTCTTATCGAGGACGACGGTGCGGATAGTAATGCAGGAATCCAGATTGCCGTCGAAACTGAAGTAGCCGACGGCTCCGGCGTATGGGCCGCGTTTTGATTTTTCGAGTTCGGCGATGATTTCCATGGCGCGGATTTTCGGTGCGCCGCTGACGGTTCCGGCGGGGAACGTCGCCCGCATGACATCGTAGGCATCATACTCCGGCGAAAGTGTGCCGGTGACATCTGAAACGATGTGCATGACGTGACTGTAGCGCTCAATCACCATCTGCTCCGGTACTTTGACGCTGGAGAATTCGCAGACGCGGCCGACATCATTACGTCCGAGATCGACCAGCATGACGTGTTCGGCCAGCTCCTTGGGATCGGCCAGCAACTCCTTTTCCAGAGCCATATCTTCTGCTTCTGTTTTGCCGCGCGGACGGGTTCCGGCAATCGGACGGAGTTCCACCCGGCGGTCTTCACAGCGCACATGAACTTCCGGTGAGGAACCGACCAGCGCATTTTCGCCAAGGTCGAGACAGAACATGTAAGGCGACGGATTGATGGCGCGCAACGCGCGGTAAACGTCCAGCGAATCGGCGGTGTTTTCGACTTCAAACCGCTGCGAGAGCACGACCTGAATGATGTCGCCAGCGCGGATGTATTCCTTTCCTTTTTCAATCATCGAGCGATATTGCGGAAGGGTCATATTCGACTCGGGCACGACCGGCTCTACATCCAGGTATGCATCGATCAGCACGCGATCAACCGGTTGCAGCAAAGCCGCGCAAAGCTCATCAATTTCCGCCAGCGCTTCGTCATAGGCTGTGTCCGGGTCGCCATTGACATACGCGTTGGCGACAACTTTCATGGTGTGTTTGACGCGGTCGAAA
>Ga0247839_1001913_pt1 | contig 32610 bp, 29 predicted proteins | sample LaCruzMarch2015__6_FD_192405 | JGI IMG/M metagenome (GOLD analysis project Ga0247839, IMG submission 192405) | Freshwater microbial communities from meromictic Lake La Cruz, Castile-La Mancha, Spain - LaCruzMarch2015_16m | ecosystem: Environmental > Aquatic > Freshwater > Lake | place: Spain... | reverse complement strand
GGGGCAACACCGGGGCGCAGAGCGTGATCAGCGTTGCAGCCAGCGGGTCTCTTGTTGGGTGAGGCGAGCTTGCGAATCACCGCCTGGCCGCGGTGCGGTTCGTTCCTCACCGCACCCTACGTCGAGGATGGTGCCCCACGGGAACTGTTCACGGCCGCGCTGCTGGTCCCATTCACTGCGCTGAATTCATCCAATCGCTCTGCACGAGGTCAAGACCCATGAAGATGCCATCACTCATCGTCGCCGGCGTTGCCCTGCTGGCAACCACCGCCGTCCATGCCATCGACGCGGACTACCGTCGTCTGCTCGAACGCTCGGGCTGCACCCAGGTCTCCGAGCTGCAGGGTTGCGATATCAACAAGACCAAGGCGGAGAACGCCAAGGCGGGTTTCGTTGCGGACGCCCCCGCGCATGAAAAGGGAGCCGCAAGTCATACTCCTTATGCCGGACAATGGGTTGCCAAAGCCGGGTCCGGAGCCACCGTGGCCACCATCCGCATCGACGGCAAAGAACATGTCTGGGTCAGCGGCAAGCACGTGAACGCAAAACGCAGCGACGGTGCGCTGGTTTTCCGGGATGGCAGCATCACCTATACTATTCAGGGTGATCGGCGCTTGAAAGGCGAGGATCACTGGTCCGATGCCGATGCCGGAACCAAGGGGCACATCGTCCCTGAGTAATCAGCGGCGGCTACTCGGGCAAAATTTGGGCGCGGAGCGCGTCCAACCCTTTCCGCCTCAAGGAGACAACGTGTATCGGTCGAAAGGCGTCGCAGGAGCGCATCGAAGGAGGCTGCCGTGCGCGAATCCAAGGGTGCCTTTGGCGGCGGTGTTGGGATGACCATTCCGACTCTGCCGGTGCGCTGGATGTATCGGTTCTCATCAACCAATGCGTTCTCCGAGCGCGGGTTGTACTTGAACTTGGGCTACTGGGCCGACGCGCAGACGATCGACGAGGCCTGCGAAGCGATGGTCGAGTTGGTCGGCCGAACGGCCGGCCTCAGCAGTGCCGACGAGGTGGTGGATGTCGGCTTCGGGTTCGCGGAGCAGGATATTTACTGGACCCGGCGCTTTGCCCCGCGGCGGATCGTCGGCATCAACATCGCGCCTGAACAAGTGCGCGAGGCGCGGGCCCGCGTCCGCAAACTCGGGCTGGAGGACCGGATCGATCTGCGCGAAGGCTCGGCCACCGCGACCGGGTTGCCCGACGCCTGCTGCGACGTGGTCACCGCCGTCGAGTGCGCCTTTCATTTCGATACCCGCGAGCGCTTTTTCGCTGAGGCCGCCCGCCTGCTGCGGCCGGGCGGACGCCTGGTGCTCGCCGACTCGATCCCGACCGGACCCGGTCCCGATCCATGGCGGCACCCGTTGCAGGCGTTGCTGGGCGACGCCGCCCGCGCCGCGCTCGCGGTACCGCGCGCCAATATCTATCCGCGCGATGTCTACGCCGCAAAGCTCGCCGCCGCCGGGTTCGAGGCGGTGCAGGTGGAGTCGATCCGCGACCAGGTGTTCCCGGGCTGGCGTCGCGCCTTGATCGAGGACGCCGGGTTGCGGCGGCGGCTTGGCGTTGGGGGTTGGCTGCTTCGCAGCATTCCCGAGACGCTGTATGAACCGTTCGATTACGTCCTGGCCGCGGCGCGCCGGCAACCGACCGAGACGGTCAAATAGGGGCCGCGCCAATGCCTTACGATGGAGCGGCTCGGCTGCGGCCGACCTCCCGATGCGATTCCTGTGCACGCCCATCGGGCTTGCATAGGAGTGTATGATTCTGGTTCCCAAGACACCCTGAGGCCCGGTCATGCGTACCCGATTTCGTTCAGTCCTGTTCGCTGCCCTGCTCCCGTCTGTGCTGACGGTCGCTGTTGCCGATGTCATTCCGAGACCCAACAACTGTCCCAGGGGTTACTATCCGGACGGCAACTACTGTGTCAGTAATTCCGACGCTCGATCTCCGTCGCGCGGCTATTACGGGAATTCCCAGGAGCCCCCGCCGGGACGTCACTCCGGCTACCCGGCCTACCAACCGCCGGCGATCATCGACAAGCACGGCAACTGTCCCGCCGGGTACCATTCCAATCAGAAGGGCAAGAAGTGCATCCGCGACGGGTATGAAGACTGAGGGAAGCTGACAGCCCCCCGTGGGAGCGGCCTCCGGCCGCGATACGGTGCAGCGGTGAACCCCGATCCGGCGTAGATCCGGCGAGACCCTATCGCGGCCGGAGGCCGCTCCCACGGGGGCGCAGTGCGGCTGTCGCGGTAACGCGGACTGCTATTCCCGGCCTCAAACTCCGCCGCTGTGCACCGTCTCGTAGTAGAGCTTCTCGAGCTCGGCCTTGTGCTTGGTCTCCTCGTTGGCCAGATAGACGAACATGTCCCGAATGGGGCCGGGCTCGGTCCCCTCGGCCAATGACTGGTAGTGCTCCATAGCGATGTGCTCGCGCCCCATGGCGTACTGCAGCACCGCCTGGTCGTCCGGCCGGGGTCCCAAGTCGGGCAGGTGGATGGCGTCGGAAAACCGGGTGTTGTTGGCGGGGGTATGGACCTCGACCGCGATCTGCTCGACGATGTCCGGATGGTCCGCGAGACCACGCAGCAAATCGTAGTGGCACTGCTCCTCGGCGGCCAGGTCCTCCGCCAACCAACGGATGTTCTTACTGACCTTGGGAGCCAGGTCGCGGTAGAAATCACGGGCACTGGCTTCGAACGAACAGGCAACCTCCAGGACCTCTTTCAGTGAGGTCTTGGATTTGATCCGATCGTAGCTGCCCTGGTGACCCTCGATCATGGTGCGTGCTCCTGAACGGATAGATAGGCATGAATGCTGTCCGCGACCCGATGGCCGTCGGCAACGGCCGACACGACATCCGGACCGCGCACCGTGTCGCCCGCGGCCCACAGCCACTCCAGATTGGTCCGACCCTGGCCGTCGACCTGGAGGCGCCCGCGGTGCCATTGCAGCGCTTCGGTCAGGGCCTCACCCAGCAGGGCCACATCCGCCGCCTGACCGATGGCCTCGACCACCAGATCACCCGGATGAATCTGCTCATCGGCGGGGTCATAATTGGGCGCGAACCGACCCCCCTGATCAAATATGGAGCGCACGCCCCAGGTCCGCAACCCCGCGACCTGACCCTCGCGCAGCAGGATTTCCTGGGGTCCACGGGCAGCCAGAATCTGCACGCCCTCCTCCCGCGCCTCCCTGATCTCATCCGCATCGGCCAGGAAGTGGTCCAGGTCTTCGAGCGCCGTCAGGATGATCCTGACCTCGCCATAGCGCTGCTGCTGGAGCCGCGCCAGGGTGCGGGCGATATCCATGGCCACGTTGCCGCCGCCGATGATCACCGCGGACTGGGGGACCTCGATCGATTCACCTGCCGCCACCGCCCGCAGCAGATCCACGGCCCGCTTGACGCCGGCCTGATCGGAGCCCGGCACCCGGGTGGAACGGCCCATCCAGAGGCCGACACCCAAGACCACCGCGTCATACTCCGCCTGCAGTCGCTCCATGGTCAGGTCAACACCGACCCGGGTGTTGTAGCGGATCTTCACGCCCAGGGAGGTGATGACATCCAAGTCACGATCGAGCCGGTCGGCCGGCATCCGATAGTCGGGGATGCCGTAGCGAACCATGCCGCCGCCCTGGGCCTGGGCTTCCAGGACGGTCACGTCATGCCCCTGCCGGACCAGATCAAAGGCGGCGGTGAGTCCGGCCGGTCCGGCGCCGACAATCGCAACCCGCTTGCCGGAGATGAAATCGGCCCGACCCTCGGCCGCGATCTGTTTGACCCGTTCGTGGTCCACCGCGTCCATGGCGTAGCGCTTGAGCCAGCGGATGGCGATGGGGGCACCGCGATGACCCACCGAACAGGCCGTCTCGCAGCGATGGGTGCAAACCCGGCCGCAGGTGTGGGCGAAGGGATTGGTGCGGTAGATCTCACGCACCGCGCCCTCCGGATCACCGTTCCAGATGGCGCGGATGTACTCGGGGGCGTGCATGTGCGTCGGACAGGCGTCGTGGCACATGCCGCACTGAACACAGCGCGATGCCTCGATGAGCGCCTGATTGGCGTCGTACCCGGCCACGATCTCGGAAAAATTATCGATGCGGTCCGCCGGAGCCTGCTCAGTCATCGGCTGGCGTTCGAGTGCGACCAGATCCGCGTCGGTCGACTTGGCCCAGCCCTTGGGATAGGGCGTACCGTGAATCCCCCGGGCGTCGGGGAGAATAAAATAGCTGTCGAGCTCGCTATCCAGACAGGTATGGACATATTCACGCGAGAGCGCGATCGACCCCGTGGGACAGAGGTCCACGCACAAGGCACACCAACAGCAGCGGCCGTAGTCGATAGCCGGCCGCAGATTGCGGATGCCCTTGGCCGGGTCCTCGGGCAGGCCGGGGACCCTGACCATGGTGATCGCGGCGTTGTCGCAGACCTTCTGGCAGGTGCTGCAACCGATGCACAGGTCCCAGTCATTCAGATGGAAGCCGCGGTAGTTGGCCGAGGCCGGCCGCGGACCCAAGGGCTCGGTGATCGGCTGCCGGGCAAAGAACGACAGGTTCTTGAGCGGAGCGAGCAGACCGCCCCGGTCCTGGTGATCGATGTCGCGCATCAGCGATCCACCTCCGGGGGGCAGGCGTCGAGTGAGAACATGATCTGGGCGACATCCTCGATCCGGCACCCGATCGCAAGCTGTTCCAGCACCTGCACCGCGTGCATCTGGGAGGGTCCGCGGACATGGGTGCGGTAGGGCCGCTCACCGCCGTCGGAGACCACATACCAGGCGAGTTCACCCTTGGACGACTCAACCCTGGTATAGGTGGAGCCGGCGGGCACATTCCAGGCCAACGGGTTGGGGATGGGACAGCGGATGGGTCCGGCGAGCTCGGGCAGCCGCGCCACGACCTGGCGAATGATCCGGATACTTTCCTTGAGCTCCCGGCGCCGCACCAGCGCCCGCGCCCAGGCGTCGCCCGGTTCCTCGGTGGGGATGTCGAATTCGAGCTGGTCATAGACCAGATAGGGATCATCGCGGCGCACGTCGAACTTCAGCCCGGTGGCGCGCAGATTCGGCCCGGTCACCCCCCACTCCAGGGCCTGCTGTTGACTGATCGGACCGCAGCCCCGCGCCCGCTGGACGAACACCTGGTTGGTGAACAGCAGATTGTCATAGTCGGGCAGACGCGATTCGAGATAATCGAGCGTATGGGTGACCCGCTCGCCGAAGCCGTCCGGCAGATCCCGGCGCACGCCGCCGGGAATGTTGTAGATATGGTAGACACGCCCGCCGGTCATTTCCTCGAACAGATCCAGAATCAGATCGCGGTCGGCGATGCCCCAAAACATCGGGGTATACATGCCGGTGGTGGCCGCATGTCCGCCGAAGATAAAGAGATGCGCGGCGATGCGTGAGAGTTCGAGCTGCAGCACGCGCAGCCATTGCGCCCGCTCCGGGACCACCAGTCCGCACAGATCCTCGACCGCCAGACAATAGCTGACTTCCATGGGCACCGGGTCCGGCACGCAGATGCGCGGCGTGATGGCCAGGTTCTGAATCCACAGCCGGCCTTCCATGAGCTTCTCGAACCCGCGGTGCAGATAACCGGCATCGGCCCGCCCGGCGATGACCCTGTCCCCATTCAATCGGAGCTTGAAGGCATAATTGCCCTCGATGCCCGGATGATTGGGACCGATATTAAGCTCATAGTCGTAGCTCGGCGGCTGGCTCTGCGCCTCATAGTTTTCAGGTCTCATCGACAGTCCTCCGGCTGAAGCGCTGCTCGTCCGGCGGCACGGCGATGCCGCCGCCGCGCGCCTCCAGATTCTTGAGCCAGTCCGGATGATAGTCTTGCCAGCCGAAGTGCTGATTCACCCAGGCTTCCGAGTCGAAGTCCTTGCGCATGGGCGGCGGGCCGTCCCATTCGGTCAGAATGAACCGGCTCAGGTCCGGACTGCCCTCGAACCAGACGCCGAACATCTCATGGATATCCCGCTCGAAGAACGCGGCGGGCGTATAGATGTCATACACGGAGATATAGACCCCCGGCTCGCGCGGGATGCGCGTATGCACCGAGACCAGCGACTGTATCTCATAGGACCAGCAGTGATACACCAGCTCGAACTGGCCGGCGTCGATCCAGTCGACACAACTGATGGCGGACAAGTGCACAAAAGACGCGCGTCCCCGCAGCAATTCCAGCAGCGCCGGCAAGGCATCGGACGCCACCTCCACCCGCAGCCGCCGACGCGACGTGCGCCGGACGCTGATCGCGTCCAGTTCGGCCAGCAGGGTGTCGAGCCAGGTCGTCAGTTCGTTCGTCATTGCGCTGTTCCGCCTTGGTCCGCACGGCTTCGCCGCCGCATCAGCTCCGGAATCTCGATGCGCATCTCCAGCGCCTCCAACGGACGCTGATGCTGTTCCAGCAGGGCGGTATGCGCACCCAGGGTCGCGGGTCCGAAGAGGTCGTAATGACGTGCCTCGGCAATCACATCGGTCGGAGTCTGCCAGTCGGCGCCGAACAGGCGCTGCTGATTGCCCAGATAATGGTCATAGCGTCGGTAATAGTCCTTCCAGGCATCGGCCCGGCCAGTGCGGATGTTCTCGATCAGGCCGCGCAGCCCCTCGATCACCGCCTCCGGACGCGGCATACAGCCGGCGATATAGATGTCCACCGGCATATAGTCGTTGAGCTTCTTCGCGGTCGCATAGCTCTGCCAATACATGCCGCCGTTGACCGTGCAGGAGCAGATCCCGATCACATACTTGGGTGAGTTCATCTGCTCATAGGTCAGGATCACCCGCTTCAGGGTCTTCACCGAGACATAACCGGTAATCAGCAGGATATCCGCCTGACGCGGCGAGACCATCGGCTGAATGCCCAGCCGCTCCATATCGAAGCGCGAGGTCATCGCCGGGGGCAGCTCGACCGCGCCGCAGCCGGTGCAGTAATGCAGCATGAACAGCGACCGGGACTGCGCGAACCGCACCAGTTCGTCGAACACCCGGGCGAACGGGTTGGTGCGCGCCGCCCCGGCCTTCACGCCAATCTCAACCGGCAGCGGAGCGCCGGGCGTCGGAACTTGATCGATGTGGGTCACGCGTCACCTGCCAAGAAGGATGGGTCCGCGAGTGAAGCCCGTGAGCGGTGCGTTCATCCGCGGGGGAAACGTCAGTTCATCACAAATGCGATACCGAGCAGCCCGATCATCGTCGGCCACTTCCAGAACAGGCGCACCATGTCCTCGGTGCGATAGCGGGGGAACACCATGGCGATGGTCATAGGGATCGCCGTCACGACGAAGACCTTGAACAGAAAGGTCAGCCAATGCTCCCCGCCGCCCAGAAACAGGGTCACGTAAAGCGCGCCCCCCGTGTAAAGCTGGAAGCACTGCATCACGAAGAGCCCGCCCAGGAACTTGCCGCCCATCTCGACCATGGGACCGGTGGCGATCTCGGCCGGGGCGACATAGATCTCGAAGGGCTGTTTGCCCAACATCCCTTGGAGCGCGAAAAGCCCGGCCAGTGCCAGCAACGGCATCTGGACGATGCCCCAGCCGGCGATACCGCCAGCCTGCTGGGCCGCGATCAGGTGCACCAGATTCAGTGAGCCGAAGTGAAACGCCACCCCAAAGATCACGATGACCATCGGCACATCATAAGCCAGCATCGCGGTGAGCGCCCGCGAGATACCAATAGAGCCGTTGGGGTTGGCGCACTGCCCGACCCCCAGGGCCAATCCCAGGGAGGGGATCATGGTCATGTACAGCAAGGCGATCAGGCCGCCCTGCTCCGCCAGACCGTTCATGCCCGGCACCGGGAGCAGGGTCACCGCGGCCACATAACCGCCGATCGCCATGACGATGCCGATCTCGTGGATCAGCCCATGCGAGGTCTGCGTTTCCTTGGCGTGCAGCTTGATGATATCCCACAGCGGCTGCAACAGCGGCGGACCCACCCGGCGCTGAAGTCGCGCCGCGATCTTGCGCAACATCAGCACCAGGCCCAGGCCCACAACGAAAGCGATCAGGGGCATCAGCACCAGTTCCAGCACCAGGCCCAGCCAGTGGAAATCCACGGCCGCCAACCCATCCAGATTCACCGCACTCAACCAGTCCATCATGCGCTCCGCACTACAAGACCCAAGCCAGCATGGCCACCGCGGCAGCCAGCATCAACAGCGTCGGCTGCGCCAGCCGGTACAGCCCATCGGCCCCGAAGGAGACCAGGTCCAGGGTGGCGGCCAGGGAGCGCTCCAGCCACCGGAAGGATCCGCGATACCAGGGGCCGATCAGATGCATCAGACCGGCATAGAAATTGTCGCTGTACTGGTAGTGCACATCGGCCGTCAGAAAATGCCCACCCGCATAGTTGTCGAGCTGGTGGACGCGTCTGGAGCGGCCGCCGAAACCGTAGAAGACCAAGGCGCCGACACCGAAGCCCGCCATCAGGATGCCGACCAGCCAGATCATATCCAGGCCGCCGCGGGGGTCGACGATGCCGCCCAGCACCCAGGGCACGACCGGCAGCCCGAGTTGCCCCTGCACCTGGGCGACCCAGCTCAGCGCCGGACCGGGGATGAAACCGGCCAGGAAGATGAGCGCCGACAACCCGAGCATGGGGATCAACATCGACAGCGGCGCTTCCGCGACCGCCTGGTGCTCCACCCGCAACTGACCCAAAAAGATGTTGTGGATCAGCTTGTAGACCGACAGGATGGTGCCCAGGGTGCCGACCACCGCGGCCACGAACAACAGCGGCATCCCCTCGGTGATCAATGAGCGGTAGACCATCCATTTGGAGACGAAGCCGGCCATGGGCGGCAGGCCCGCCAGACTGATGATGCCGAACAGCAGCACCAGGAAGGTGAGCGGCATCCGGGCCACCAAACCGCCGAGCTGGTTGAGATCCGCCGTCCCGGTACGGTGCACCACGGCAAAGACCGCCATCAGCAGGGCCGCCTGCGTGATGGCGTAATTGAAGCAATGCAGCAGACCCCCGGCGGAGCCGACCGCGTCACCCACCATCAGACCAAGCAGCATATAGCCGCCCTGCCCGATCCCGTGCCAGGCCAGCAGATAACGCGCATCATGCTGCTGCAAGGCCGTATAGGTGGGCACGATGATGGTGAGCGCCGCGATCCAGGCGATCAGCTCGCGGCTGCTCATGAAAGTGTAGGGAATCTCCAGGGTCATCAAACGGCTGACCCCGATGATCCCGATGACGAACACGATGATGCCGAAGAGCCCCATGCGGGCCGAGATCGCGCCCAAGAAGACCGATCCGGCGCCCGGCGCCTCGGCATAGGCCGCGGCCTGCCAGAGATGGAACGGCAAGAGCCCCAGCTTCACCGCAAAGCCCCCGCCAAGCAGCAGGAGCAGGGTCCAGACCTGAACATCGGTCATGCCCCGGATGGCCGCCACGACCGCACCGTACTCGAATGAACCGGCGATGCTGTAGATCAGGGCGATGCCCCCCAGGATCAGCATGGCTGCGCTGATGGCATAGGCCAGATATTTGAGCGCGGCCTGAGCACCCAGCCCGCCGAGCAGGGCCATCAGCAGAAAGCTGGCCCAACTCACCAGTTCCCAACCCAGGAACAAGGACAGCAGGTCCGCGCTGCCGACCAGCAGCACCATGCCGAAGCAATTCAGGGCCAGGGCGACATGAAAGGCACGCGCGCTCCGACCCGCCTCGCGATACCGGCGCATCCAGGACCCGGCGGCATACCAGGCGGTCACGAACGCGGCCCCGATGGTGATCATGGCGAAGAACCAGGACAGCGCGTCGTAGGACCAGTGCAGCGACTGATCGGCGACCGTGATCCGGACCTCGGCGGCCACCGGTGCGCCGAACAGCGTGTCGGTCGACAGCAGGGCGGCGAACTGGGCCCCATAGAGCAGGACCGCAAGCACCCCGGCGCTGCGCAGCCGACCCAGGAGCAGCATCAGCACCAGGGTGAGCGCGCTCAGCATGAAGAGCCGATCAACCGGGTTCATGCCGACCAGCCATTCCAGGGACTGCTGACCGTAGCGCGTCCAGATCGCGGAGTTGGTCACTTGGGCCAGGGACTCCCGGATCACGCCCGCGACGGCATCGAACCCGTCCGGCAGGTGCAGCCCGGCGAGCAGTTGATCCACCACGGTCGTCGGGCTCGTCGCCATGGTCATTCCTTGTAGGCCAAGGGTTGGGGAAAGACGGTGTCGATATAGAGCAGCACGTCACCGGTCTGCTGTGCCAGGACGCGCAGGGCCTCAGTCGCTGGGGTGATCGCGACGCTGATCACGACCAGACAGGCCCCCAGCAGATAGGCGACACCGGTATCCCAGCGTGCCGGTGAGGCCAGGCGGAGCGTCTGATCCGGCATCGGCGACTGATAGAGCCGCAAAGCGACGCGGAACAGATAATGCGCTTCCACCGCGGTCGCCAGGAGGATCGCACCCAGCGCCAGCAGATCCAGCGGGGAACCGCCCTGCACCAGCCCCACCATGATCAGCAGTTTGATCCAGAACCCCCAGAGCGGCGGCACACCGACCAGGGATAGCGCGAAGAGCACAAAGAGTCCGGCCGCGCGGGGAGCGCCTCTGGCCGCCCCAGTCAACGCATCCAGCCCGCCGCTCCAGCGATTCGCCAGCCCGAAGAGTGCGGACTTGACGATCAGATGGTGCAATGCGACCGCGGTGCCGGCCAGGATGCCGGTGGTCCCATCGATCGAAAAAGCGATGGCGACCAGCCCGAGTTGGCCGATCGAGGAGAAGGCGAGCAGACGCGGGAAATCCTGCGCACGCCAGGCCGAGAACTCGCCGGTGAGCACCCCGAGCACGCCCAGCACCAGCAGCAACTGGCTCGCCTCCGGTTGCTGGAAGACCAGGATCAGCAGCCGCACGATCACCAGGATCGCGAGTTTCGAGACCAGTCCGGCCAGCAGCGCGGAGACCCGTGCCGGCGCGGTGGCGTAAACCTCCGGCACCCAGGCGTTGAGCGGAAAGAGCTCCGCCTTGACCCCGAAACCGATCAGCAGCAAAGCAAAGGAGGCCAGACCGATCGGCCCCTGCAAGGTCGCGGGCGCCACCTGCGCAAGCTGGGCCAGATTCAGGGTGCCGGTCTGCAGGTACAGGATCGCGATGCCGACCAGGGCCAGCACCGACCCGAAGGCGCTGATGAAGAGATACCGCAGGGTGGCGATCCGGGCGCGCCCGCTGCCGTCGGCGCAGACCAGACCAAAGGAGGCCACCGCCGCCAACTCGTAGAAGACAAAAATGTTGAACAGGTCGCCGGAGAGTGCCAATCCGGTCGCGGCCGACGCCAACAGCAGCGCCAGCGCGTCGCGGCGCGGCGCCCGCTGCCGATCGGTCACGGCCTCGGACTTTGCGACAGCACCCAGGCCAGGCCAAAACAGGAGCGTGAAGACCTGGACCGCCAGGGCGAACAGCAGCGCCAGTTGATCCGCGTAGAACACAATCCCCAGGGGCGCGGCGAAGCCCCCGATGGCCACACTGAAGGGTGCCGGCCCGAAGTCCAGCCAGGTGTTGAGGATGATCCAGGCGCCCAGGGTCAACACCAATGGACCCAGGAGCCGGGCCAGGAGGCGTGACACCTGAGCCAGCGGCTGCATCAGAAAAGCGGCCAGCAGCGGCAGGACCACCGGCAGCACGATCGCGTTCGCGGTCATGAGCCTGGTCAGATCAAGGTTCAGATCAAAATTCAAACCAAAGAGCAGATCGGCAGGCAGCTCAAGCGTCATGCGCCGCGCTCCCGAACAGGCGCGGAACGCCGCACCGATTCATAGTCCGGAACCGGCGGCAGCGGGCGCTGACCGAGCGGCGCCTGGGCACTGCCGGGTGCCGCAATGCCCGCGGCAGCGGCGATCTCACCCTCCATCCGCCGCCGCAACTCCCGCATATCCAAGGTCCCATACGACCGGTAGACCCGCACCAGCACGGCGACCGCCAGCGCCTGCACGCCGACCCCGATGACGATGGCCGTCAGCACCAGCACCTGGGGCAGCGGGTCCACCAGCGGCGCCCCGGCCGGGCCGTAGCCGATGATTGGCGCGATGGCCCCGTCGCGGAATCCGGTGAGGACCAGCAGCAGATTCGCGCCCGACTCGGCCATCGCCAACGCCAGCAGCATACGGAACAGATGGTTGCAGATCACCAGCCCGAGGCCGCCGATGACCACCAGGCCAATGGCTCCCGCATAGCTTACCGTTTCAAGAGACAAGGGGATCATCGGTCGGGCGCCTCCGTATCGGCCAGATGTGCCAGGAGCCCGGCCAGTTCGGCGCCGACCTTGAGCCCGATCGCCACCGAGAGCAGCGGCAAGGTTCCGGCCGAGACCAGTTCACCCATGGTCCCGAGCGGCAGCAGGGGGGTCAGGAAGTGGCCATCCTCGACCAGGGCCCACAGGCCGATCAGGATGAAAGCCGCACCCGCCAGCCCCTCGATCCATCCGAGCAACGCATGGTTGAGCGTCCGCGCCGGATTGGCCAGGAGCGCCACGAAGAAGGCCGCGGCCAGAATGACGCCGCCCTGGAACCCGCCGCCCGGCGTGAGATGCCCGTGCACCACGATGAAGATCCCGACCACCAGCAGCAGCGGAAACAGCAGGTCGGCCCCGGCGGTCAGCACCAAACCGCCGGGCGGATCGCGACGGGCGTCCGCGCGCCGGTGCCCCAGCACCAGGCTGGCGGCAGTGGCCGCGGCGAACAGAATGGACAGCTCACCCAGGGTATCGAAACCCCGATAGCCGACCAGGATGGCGGTGACGATGTTGGCGGCGCCAAGCTCTGGGCCGGCGACCCGCAGATACTCGGCCCCGACCCGCATGTCCGGATGACCGAGGGCCAGTTCGGCACCGATCACCAGCAGCAGGAAGAGCAGTCCGGCGCTGAAGACCAGAGAGGCGATGTTACGCATCGGCGTCGCCCCCCGCCCCCGCGCGCCCTGACGGGGACTTCAGTGCAATCGCGTCGCCGTCATCCAACTGCCATAAACCGAGCCGGCGCAAGGCCAGAGCCAGAATGACACCGCTCAGACCGGCGCCGACCGCCGCCTCGGTCATGGCCACATCCGGGGCCTGCAGGAGCACATAGAGCACCGACAGCGCGAGCCCGACCACCGCGGTGGCCGCCACCGCGGCGACGAAACTGCGCAGCGTCAACACCAGCACCGCGGCGGCCAGCATCACCACCACGATCACCAATGCAATCCAGGTGAGCATCGCCCTACCCCCGTCCGGTGCGATCGGCGTCCGCCACGCCGGGCGCCGCCTGCCAGGGCCGCACACCGGAACGGTAGAGCGCGCGGGCGATGGTGGACGAGGACACCGGACTGGTGAACAGAATGAAACCCGCGATGCAGACCAGCTTGGCCCACCACTGGGGCTGCAACAGACCGATACCGATCAGCACACCGATCGCCCCCAGGGTCGAGGCCTTGGTGCCGGCCTGAATGCGGTTGTAGACATCGGGCATGCGCAGAATGCCAAGCGCGCCGAGCAGGGTGAACACCGCCCCGGCCAGCAACACCAGATCGGCGATGTACCGGATCATGAGCGATCTCCGTCGGCGCCGTCCCGCTCGCCGCGCGACCGACCGGTGCCGTCGATGGCGCGGGCGATGGCGACGATCGCGATGAATGACAGCACCCCGTAGACCAGCGCCACATCGAGGAACAGCGGGTTGTCGAAGAGCAGCGCAAGCCCCGCGATGCCGGTGGTGGTGATCACCGTCAGGGTGTCGGAGGCCACCACCCGATCCGGTGCCCGCGGCCCCAGCACCAGCCGCACCAGGGCCAGCAGCAGCGCCAGCCCAAGCAGCACGAAGGCCGCCGTCTCCAGTGGATTCAGCGTGATGGCATACAGGGTCATTTCAGGAAACCGCGGATGTGCCGTTCAAATGATTCGGAGATGGCCGCGGTCGCCGCGGCGAGGTCGGTACCGGGCGAGCAGTCGATCCAATGGACCAGCAGCCGATCGCCGAGGACATCGATCGTCAGCGTGCCGGGAGTCAGGGTGATGCTGTTGGCGAGCAGCATGCGCCCAAGCGAAGACCGCAGCCGCGTCTGCACCTCGACCACCCCGGGGCGGATCGGCAGGGACGGCGACAGCACCCGGCGCGCGACATCCAGATTGGCACGGAGCAAGGCCGCGAAAAACACCCCGAGATACCGGATCAGGTGCACCGGGGCGAGCGGCGACAGGCGCACCCCGCCGAGGATGGCGAGCCGCGGGCCGGCGATCAGGGTGACCAGAACCGCCGTCACGCCACCCGCGATCAGTTCATCCTGACGCAGGGTTCCCGCGAGCAGGACCCACAACAGAAAAAGCACGGCCATGGTGAAGAGATAATGGCCAAGTGTCGGACGCGGGTCGGCACGGTGCTGTTCCACAGGTAGACCTCACAAGACCGGGTGAACCCCGGATTCCGGTCACAACCACGGGGCGCCGGCGACTGGCAGGACCCCAGGATGGGGGGAGTATAACCGCGCCGGGCTTGCTCGGCATCACCGCGACCGGCGTTCCGGTCACGGGGCTTTAGCCACGGAAGTACACGGAAAGCACGGAATCCAAAGAGCCACGCATCAGTCCACCAATGCTTTGAGCAACGCATCCCGCCCGTCCTGGTAGAACTCGATGTCGAGCTTCGTCGCCATCTCGTCCGACAGGTCGAACAACTGCCGACGGCACGCCACGGGGAGCTTTTCCTGCGCGATCGAGGCGTCATAGCTCAGTGTCATCTCGGCATAGAAACCGCCGGTGAGCATCCGCTCGTTGTCGGTGACCATCGCCGGGGTCAGTCGGACATCGGTCAGCCGCAGGCTGGGCAGGGTCGCGACGTACGAGTCGGTCCGCGCGTCCAGACGCGCCGTGATGATGTCGATGATCTTGACCGAGCCCGACTCGCGTGCGTGCGCCTTGAACAGATCCTCCTCACCCGCCTTCACCGTGCGGGAGCCGAGTTGCCGCTGGACGATGTCCAGCCCCTCCTGAATCTCCGCCTCGTCCGTGGTCGCACAATAGCGGCCGAGCAGAAACTCCACGACATAGGTCGGCACGGGAAACTGCCGACTGAAGGTGCGGACCAGATCCTTGCGCACGACATAGCCCTCGAAGACGGTCGTCGCTGTCCGGTCCAGGTCGTCGAGTTGCATTGCTGATGCCCTCTTCTCGTTCGTCGTTCCGGCCAGTCGAACTCGCCGCGCGCGTCGCCAGGCCTGTGCGTCGTCAGGCCTGTGCGTAGTCAGGCCATCCTGGCCTGACATCTGTGCGTAGTCAGGCCATCCTGGCCTGACATCTTGACCTGACATGGTCAGGGCTGGAAGCCCTGACTACGCAAACCATCAGGGCTGGAAGCCCTGACTACGCAAACCATCAGGGCTGGAAGCCCTGACTACGCAAATGATCAGGGCTGGAAGCCCTGACTACGCAAATGATCAGGGCTGGAAGCCCTGACTACGCAAATGATCAGGGCTGGAAGCCCTGACTACGCAAATGATCAGGGCTGGAAGCCCTGACTACGCAAGCCATCAGGGCTGGAAGCCCTGACTACGCAATACGCAAGCTGGCCGGGATGACCATCAAGGCCCCGCCTCTAAGCCCCGACCGTGGTCACCATCTTCGCAATGACCTCGCCGCCGGGGCTCAGCACGACCACTACGGCCGCCGAGCCCTCCTGCTCGTCATCGGCAACCGCCAGGTTGGCCTTTCCGCCGTCCAGGCTTTTCACGCTGGCCACCAGCGACGTGGATGCCAGCGCCGCCTTGGTGCGGATGTCGACCTGGAGCCCGTCGGTCGTGGTCTCGACCTCCACCAGACAGCGTAGGCCCTTCCAGGTCACGGAGCGAATGTCGGCCTTCACAACCGCCGTCGCGCCGCCCTCGACCTCCAGCCACAACACCGGCACCAGGCACTCCTGAAGGCTCAACCCCCCATGGGCGTATTCGATCCCGGCGATGAAACAGGATACGCCAGGCGCATAGGCCACCTGCACAGCGTCGCACCAGCTCCAGCCAAAGGTGAGCGGCGTGCCATGCGCGTTCTCCTTGAGGACGGCGCAGCGCCCCCATTTCGTCGCGGTCTGGTGCGTGGCCAAGTCGGACTTGGGCAGACCGCCAGGCATCAGGAGCCAGCCGTGATCGGTCACGATGCGCAAGCGCTGCCACCCCGCCTGCTGGAGTTCGCAAATGCGCTCCAGCACCTGGGCCAGTTGAGCGTCGAGGTCACGGGCGAGCCGCACCCCATGGGCATGGCCGTAGTGATCAAGATCGCCGGCCTCGGTCCAGGCCCGGCCCGACGGGTCGCCGGTCTCGTGCGTATCCAGGGCTTGGATGCCATTATCGGCCAGCAGCTTGCGAAAGTTATGCCCGGATAGCGGCTTGCCGTCAGCGGCGACCCGCGGCTCGAACTCCTGGTCGGTCTGGTCGCCGGACACCAGATGCGCGACCGGAGAGCACCAGGCTTTGCCGGACGCCGTTACCGACGGCAGACTGGTCCAGCGCGCCTGCAGGTCCACCTTGCCGATGGCGCCCAGACGCTCCTTGAGCGCGACCGCCACGTCGTAACGCAGACCGTCCACGAAGACAGTGCAGACCCCATCCGGTGCCTGCTCGGGGCCTGGCGCTGCGTCCAATGCCACGCCGCCGGCGCCAAACCCGCCTGACGCCATCAGGGCATCTTGCAGCCGCTTGGCAGACTCCTCGATCCACGGCAGATAGACGGCGCGCAGCGCCGCGGACACCGCATCCAGATCCGCCTTGGTCTGGACGGCCCCCAACACCCGGAGCGCCGCGGCATCCACCGGCCACCCGCTGTCCTGGTAGCTTCGGGCCAACTGATCGGGCACCGAACCGGTCGGCAGTTGCGCGCTTTGCGAGGCCACCTCGGCCAGGTGGCCCAGGGCCATCCCGAGCGGCGAAAGGCCCATGCGCGTCCACAGCCAATCGCGGCGCACCGCGTGTCCCTGCTCGGCCGCCAGAATGGCCGCGCGCGCCTGGTCAGCGGTCATGGCGCCGCAGGCCGCCAGCGCGTAGCGCAGGGCCGCCTCCCTCTGCTCGTTCACCTGGGGATAGCCGGCCAGAGACGAGGGGGCGTCGAACAAATCCTGCTGTTTCGGCGGCGCAACCTTCAGAAGCAGTCCGTAGACCTTGGGGAAGCTCGCGAACGAATCGCGGTAGAGGTCCGCCACGACCGCCCACTTGCCTTCCCCCTTGGCCAGCCGCTCGGCGGCGGCCAAGGGGCCATCGCTCACCGGATGAAAGCCGAAGTCTGCCTTGCACCGCTTCAGGAACAGATCCCAGCGGGCGCTTCCCCACTGCGCCGGTGCCGCATCGGGATCATCCATCCACACCAGCAGATCCCGCGTGGGGTTCGGCGCCAGCAGACTGTGAAGCCATTCGGCGTTGATCTGGCGCCCCTTCAGGTCCTCCACCGGCCGGTCCAGCAGCAGGCAAGCGGCCAGGGCCAGGCCGAGCGCCTCCTGCGTGGCCTTGTCCTGCGCCACGTCCAGGTCCAAGCCGCCGTTCTTGGAGGTCAGGAAGGCATTGATCGTCCAGTCCTTACCATTGAGTTGACTCCAGAACACACCGCGATACTGCAACTCCGCCAGCGGCTGGAGATCGCGCGGGCAGCTTTCGATGGCGCGCAGATCCGCACGACTCACGCCGGGCAGGTAGATGATGCAAGGACCCGGGCCGGTGGTCAGGTCCGGCACCAGTCCGGCGGCGGCACACTTGAGCCAGATCGCGGGTCCCCGGCCTCCTGCGGGTTGGTAGTCACCCAGGCTCAAGAGGCCGGGAAGCGCTTGCCGCAACCGCGGCAGTGCCGAACTCCATTGCCGGTCGGCATCGGTCCACAGGATAGCGGCCGGTGTTGCCTGGACTGACGCATTGACCTTCGCCGCCGTCGCCAGACTGTGCACCAGTGCATCGAGCAACGTGACCATCAGACCTCAATCGCGCGCAAGCGCTCGATGAGATCGCCGCGCCGGAACGTGGCGGCGAGTTGCTGGGCAGAAACAGTCTGGCTGCCGTACAGACCCTCGAGCGCCCATTGAATGTCCGCCACGGCCTCTTGGAACCAGGCATCACCCTGCGCCTCGATCAGCGTCCGCGCAGTCGTGAAGACCCGATGATCCAACCGCGCGAGATCCAGATTCAAACCCTTCAGCAATCGGCGCCCCATCTGCATCGCGATAAAACAGGACGCGTAGCGCACCAACGGGGGGTCCTGTTCAGCCGGGCGCCGTCGGCGGTTCTCGGCGATGCGATAGAGCAGCACCGCCGCCACGACCTGGGCGCCATGCAGGTCGGCCGCAAAGATGGTCGAGTAAAGCTTGCCGAAATGCTCCCGCGTCAGGAACTTGGCCTGATGAGGCTTGCTGCGCCACACGGCGAGTACGGCCTCCGCCGCGACGCCGGACGTGATATCGATTGGCCTGCTAGGCCCCTCCATACGTTTGCGGCGATAACTGAAGCCCAATGCATCAAGGCTCGACTCAAGCCGTTGCTGCACCGCGTCATTCGAGCGTAAATCCTTTAGATCAACCGGATTCTGGCTGTTCGTGGCATGGGTGATCTGCAACACGATGTCTTCGTTTTCCCGGGGCAACTCATAGAGGCGCACCAGCACGCTGGCATCGGTTGGCAGCGACTCACCGCGCGCCGTCATTTCGTCGAGCGTCCGGAAAATGGTCATGCAGGTTTGTGCGCCATTGACGATTTGCAGGTTCTCGGCCTGCACCTGGAAATTCCCGCCCTGCAGGGCGTTATATTTGAAGTGGTCGCAGATCATGGTCAGGCCATTATTGAAGAAATAGAAATCGGCAGGCGTGGCGGAGCGCAGCGTCGCGCGGATGCCTTCATTCACCCGGTTGCCGTGCAGACCGAGATAGCGCCGGATATTGCGCTCGAGCAGCCGGTCGCCGTGGGTCTTCATGAGCAAGGCCACCTCCGTGACCGGCATGCGCCCCACGCACACACGGCTATAATTCATGTCCTCGACATTGGCCTTACCAACCATCCGCAGGATGTCATCGACCTGCCGCGGACGCTGCAACAATCCAATCAGAACGTCATGATTGACATACTCCCATGTCACCTGATCACCGAAGCCGGCGCACTCGATCGCCCGCTGCGCCTGGTCGTTCCACTTCGCGCCGTTATTGCACGCGATGGCCCGCACCCGGGGAATGAATCCATCGCGCACCATTGCGCGGGCGGCCTCGACCTTCGCCTTCAAACGGTCGTTGATCGCCCCGAGTTCCGACCCGGGGTCGAAGAGATGCCGGATCGCATTGATGAGTGCCGCAATCCCCTGTTCGGGAAAATTGGCATCCGCCTCCAGTTTCGCTTTGTATTTCACCTGGAACAGGGTGACGACAAACTCGCCATCGACCTCTTCGGTCATGTGCATGGCATCGACGCCAAAATCCCCTCCGCCTTCGGTCACGCAATCAAATGTTTCCTCCGGCGCCAGGTCGAGCAGAACTTTCGTACAAAGATAAACGAAGGCCAGGGGTTTGAGTCGGTCGGCCGCGGTGATATTCAATTCGGCGCCCGCCCATTCGCGAATCTCGTCCTGAATGCCGATCAGACGCTGGTCGATGATGGAGGCGTTGATGTTCATATCAGTGGTCTTGCTTCGCCGCGGCACGGGCCGCGGCCTTGTCGGCTAGCTTGAGATGATGGTCATTGATGCGCTCGCCCTTGAACACCCCATACCAAGGGGCGCTCTCGACATCCTTGCCGCGGTCCTTGTCCCAACTGATATTGAGTTTGGGCTTCTTGTTGTGGCGCAGGACCCCGGCGGTCATGAAGGGGCGGATGTTCAGGCGCACGCCGTCGTTCAGATCCGGGTTCCAGCCGATGGGCTGCTCGGCGAGCGGTTTCCAGCGCACGAAGATGTCATAGGGGGCCTCGCCTTCCAGGATGCGTTCGAGGCGGCGCTTGAGATCCAGGGCGGCGGCCAGGCGGGTTTGGGCACCGTCCACGGCGTCGCGCACGCCGGCCTCCTGCCGGCGGATCCAGTCGCCCAGGTAGGTGTGGATGAGACGCTCCAGGTTCCGGGCATCGAGCTTGTGGTAGTTCACCAGGGCGCCGAAGCCATCCTTGAGTCCGTCCCAGACGTGCCAGATGAAGGGACGGTGATGAAAGCGCCGGGCGTGCTGCTCGAAGAACTTGTCGCGCAGCCAGACATCAAGGCTCCGGCCGGCGCAGTCGGCGTCGGCCAGGAACTTGGCCAGGATGCTGGGCTTCCAACTGCCGGGCTCGACGGTCTCCCAGGCGGCAATCAGCAGGTCGAGCAGGCGTTCGTGGGCCGACTTCTCGCCGCGCACCGAGGACAGGCAGGCGATGCCGTCGTCATCCAAATGGCCGGCCAAGGCTCCGCAGCGCGCGATCCAGGCGCGCGCCTCGTCCGAGAGTTCCATTTCGGTGTCGGTCTCGGCTGGCCAGCGGTAGCCCAGCAGGCGGGCGACGGCGACTTGCAGCGGGTCGGTGGCGGGCTGGGGGTGGCCGTGGAAGAGCCATTGGGTGGGGTCGTCGGAATAGGGTTTGGGTAGGCCGTTGGGGTAGCGTTCGGCGGCGATTTGTTGCCAGTGGGCGAGGTCGAAGGGAACTTTTACAAGAGTCGAGTTCGTAACCTTGAGACTCTGGTCAATATCTCTAACCAAGTCAGTGTACTCTCCCGACGAGCAATATACCCAAATGGGCAACAAGTCGCTGGATGAATGCGGAATAATGGGTGACACGTTGCTATCGAAAGCACCGCCCAGATAGATGCTTGCAGGTAAACCGCGCATCTGCGAGATGACCACCCCCTGTTTTCCCCACGCGCCCAACCCTTGGCGACGGGCAATCCCTTCACCATTTTCCTGCCAAAGCAAACCACTGCTAAGTCCTCCGAAGAGTTGAGCTTCCTCAACCGCTCCCTGAAAGAAAATCCAAGACGGTGGCGTTCCAGCTTGCTCCCAGAAGCACGCCCTAAAGTGCGCATCATCCCCAGTCTTTACTCCCTGGAACGAGGAGGCATACTTTGCTAACAGCGAGTGCGCCGTGACACCCTCTGACAAAACAATTCGAGCATCTGGATTATTGCGCTGCTGCTCCTGAGTCACTCTCAGTAGAGCGCCATTTTGGAGGTGCGCTTTTTTTTCGTCGATTGCCTTAAGTTCAATGGCGTTGATGGCTGTGAATTTACTGTTCTTGTTTGCGCTTCTGTTAGTGCCAAGCCAAAGTGTTGCAAGTGGTCCACGGTCACCAAACGATTCCCACGCTTCCTCGCCAAGCGCAGCAGCAAGGTCTATTGTAGTCTGTTCCAGCAGCCGACTTCTAAAGCCTGCGTAGCTTTGCAGGAACCACCAGTTTTGGGGGCTGACAATACCGAACGCACCCTTATTCGCGCAGATCTCAATGCACCGCTTAGTGAATACCGATGCAAAATCATGCTTCGCATCCGAGTAATTGGAATCGCAAAATTTGCGCAACTTATGGGACTGCTTTCCTCGCGCCAAATAAGGCACGTTAGTGATCACCAGGTGGTAACGCGCATCCAGCAGCCGGGCAGCGTCCAGCAGACCGCGGGCATTCAGCGCCAAGTCCCAGGCGTCGTCGTTCAACTCCTGGCCCGGACCCCATAGTGTGGCCGGCATCTCGTTTGCCAGCGCAACCTCCAGCAGCCCCTTCAGATCGTCGAAACTGGACTTGAAAAGGTCGTCCTTCAGGCCGCGAGCCGGGTCCAGCAGGCTGCCCAACAGCGGCGCCTGCGCAAAGCTCGCGTGCAGGAGCCGCAGTTCCTGCCGCAGCAGCGCGGCGTTGGCCAACGCATCCGGTACCAGCGCCTCCCAGTCCTCGGCACTGGCCGCTACCTTCAGGCCGCAGCAGGCGATGTTGGGCGCGGGCATGTCGGCCCGCACGCCCAGCGGGTCGCCGTGTTCGTCCGGGAAGCGCCAGGCCGCCAAGGCCAGGGCAAAGACCGCGATCTCGACACAGCGGGCGTCCAGTTCCAGGCCGTGCAGGTTGTCGGCCAGCACCGCATCGACCGCATCGCGCGCGCTCAAGCACTCGGCCGCCATGCGCATGGGGACCAGCATGAGGAAGGCAGCCACCAGGAAGTGGCCCGAGCCACAGCAGGGGTCGAGCAGCTTGAAGTCCTTCAGGCTGTCCGGCCAGCCTTCGAAGGCGCCGGCGGCGGGGGTCCAGTAGCGCGTCTGCGTCCGCGTCTGCGTCTGCGTCTGCGTCTGCGTCTGCGTAGTCAGGCCATCCTGGCCTGACAATTCGGTTCCCACCGCTTGCGGATTGTCAGGGCTGGAAGCCCTGACTACGCAGGCGCAAGCACTCGCAGTGTTCTGCGTCGTCAGGCCATCCTGGCCTGACAATTCGGTTCCCACCGCTTGCGGATTGTCAGGGCTGGAAGCCCTGACTACGCAGGCGCAGGCGCCGGCACAGGCGCTCGCGGTGTTCTGCGTCGTCAGGCCATCCTGGCCTGACAATTCGGCGCTTGCCGCTGGGGGATTCTCAGGGCTGGAAGCCCTGACTACGCAGGTGGCGGTCCAGCGCCATGGCCAGTCGGGGATGTTGGCCTTGTCCGGATTGTGCCAGACGTAACGAACCTGGTATTCGTACTCCTTTTGCGTACGGATGATGTGGTTGTAGGCATCGGCCTGCCAGAGGGCGCCGCTGAGCCCGAGGCGGCGGTTGATCGAATTTGCGGTAAAGGACTTCCAACTGTGGATGATCTTCGACAGCGGATTGGCGCCCAAGGGCTCGACGATGACGTGGACGTGGTTGGGCATGACGCACCAGGCGTGCAGCCGGTAGCGGTCGCCATCGAAATGCCTCAACGCGTTGACGACGATCTCGGCGATTGCGGGTTGGCGCAGATGGGCGGCGCCGTGGCCGGAATCGAGCCAGGTGTCGATCTCTTTGGTCCTGCGGTAACGGGCTTCTTGCTGAGCCTGGTCGGTCGGTTGGCCGGGTTCTTCGCAGGACCGGGGCTCGGCCCACTGGTCAAGCTTGGATTGGGGAATTGAGTCGGCGAGGCGGAAGACGGTATGGTAGACGGCGCCGTCGCAGGTCCAGTGGGGCAGATGCTCGCCGTGGCCAATGGCGAGGGTCTGTTCGTCCATCCGGATCGTCGTCAGGCCATCCTGGCCTGACTTTCCGGGTTCGCCAGGGCTGGAAGCCCTGGCTACGCAGGCGCTCGCGCCCGCCTGCGTAGTCAGGCCATCCTGGCCTGACAATTCGGTTCCCGCCGCTTGCGGGTTGTCAGGGCTGGAAGCCCTGACTACGCAATCGCAATCGCCAGCGGAGGCGCGGACGAAGCGGAGGTATTCCAGGGATACGCCGGGGATCGCTGCCTTGCGGCGCAACGCGTCCTCGGTCTCAGCGTCGCGCAGGTCATCCGGGCTCAGGCGACGGGCCGCCCACCAAGCTCCGAGCGAGTTGTGGAGCAGGAAGTCCACCATGTAGGGCTCGGTGAAGAGTTGGGTGACGGCGGGCAATTCGTCGGCGCCGATCTTGACCTCGGAGGCGTTGACCTCGTCCTTGCGCCTGGCCTGCCAGAACTGATAGACCCAGCCCAGGCTGTCGCTGGCCTGGAAGACCTCGGTGGGCAGGTCGGCCAGCAGCCGCTCCAACGCGCGCTGGTGCTCGGGGGCGAAGGTCAGCTCGAACATGGGGCTGTGCGGCTTGAACACCTGGGGCAACATGCGCGCGGCGAGTCGACCGGCCAGTTCCCATTGGCTCTTGGCGCCCAGGGCCAGATCGGGGTGCTGGTCCACCAGGTCGCGGCAGTCGTCCAGCGACACCGGGGCGCCGGGCTCCCAGAGCAGCAGTCCGTTCTCGGCGAGGTACCGGGCAAAGAGCATCCGGTGCCAGTGCTCGTAGGCAGCCTCCCAGACCAGGCGGCGGACCTCCTGGGTGTCGTTCTGGTGCTTGGCGTCGCCGAGCGCGCGGCCGTGTGCGCGCAGGCGGCGGCGCAGTGCCTTGAGGTCGTCGGTCAGGTAGTCGGGCGCCTTGGCCTCGCTGACCGCGAGTTGCACCAAGGCGGCGCGGGCGGCTTTTTCGGCCAGGTCGCGGGCGGACTTGACGGTGTTTTCCAGTTGGGTGCGCAGTGGTTTGGCGAGGGTCGATGCGTTCATTCGGACGGTCTACGTGTCTTTATCCGGGTATCGCACCAGGCGATGAGTGTGTCCGCCAGACCCAGGGCATCGGCCGGATCGATGAGCGGCATGGCCTCTTCAAGACAAGGACTCATGCAATACCTTCCCTTCTTTCCTGGCCCAATAGGGGAGCGGGCTGGCTGCGAGAGCTGACCGATGATGCGATGTACGATTTGAAGGAGTTCGTCTTGACTCAGCATATTGGTCACCCATACAGGATATTCCTGGGCGTATCACAAAGCCACCGGACCAGTCTTGAGCTTCTCGATCAGCAAGGCTTCCACCTCGGCCAGCCAATCCTGCAACTCGGCCTCGTCGTTCAGGGTGCGCCGCGGGATGCTCACCTGCACCACGTTCGGCTTGAGCAACTGCACCGCCGCATGGCGCACCGCATCGAAGCGGCTCGGCAACGCCTGGGTCTTGGCGACCCAGTGGTCGAGATCGCAGTCGTCCAGCGCGTCCTGCAACTCCTCAGGCGTACCCAGCGCAACCGCTGCCGGCGGTGTGAGGTGATGCTTGGATGTCAAGTCGGCGCGCTGCGCGTCGCTGAGCCGGTTCCAGTCGGCATCCGCGGTCAGTTGCGCCTGGAGTGCCTCGAAGGCTGACCGGTAGGCATCCAGCTTGGCGTTCAGCGCCTGGCGCAGCAGGTCCACCACCCGGTCGAGCAGCGGGCGCACCGGGTCCGGCTCGGCCAGCAGACCGCGCTGCGCCGCGATGGCATCGACTTCGGCCTTCAACCCGGCATAAGGCCCCAGCGTCTTGGCGTGGCGCAGCAGGTCACCCAGCTTGCACCAGACCGGCAGACGCTTGGCGATGTCGTCGGCGGTCTTCACCCACAGCTTCGACAGGCCGGCGATCTCGTCGCAGCGGTTGTAGATCTCCAGCAACAGGGCGTTCCCCGACTGCCCCTCCACGGCCTCGACCGCGTCGAGCTTAGGTGTCTGCGGCGCCGGTGCCGCTCCCCCGGCCTTGCCGGCCTGCTCGCGCAGTCTGGCCAGCAGCGCGGGCACCTTGGCCTGCTCCTCCTTGGGCTGGCAAGGTACGCCGACGGCGCTGAACAACTGCCGAATCTTGATCAGTTGTGGCGGCGATATGTTGATCGACTCGCGCTGGAAACTGGCCTGGGTGAGTTTGGCGCGGTCGAGACTCGGGGCTGCGACCGACTTGCCGGCCGCGTCTGTGGCCTTGAGGTGGCCGGCGGCCAGCAGCGCATACAGGGCGCCATCGATGGCATCACGCGGCCATCCGTAGGGCGCACCATCGAAGTGGTCGCGGATCTCGGCGCCTTTCTTACCGGGGCCAATGTAGGCGAGCAACTGCCGGCAGACGGGGTGCTTGTCGGCCTCCTGGGTATGGCCCACGGCCTTCAGCGCTTCGCGGCTGCCCTTGCGCGCCTCATCGAGCACCTTGCTCCACTGGTCGTGGTCCGCCGCATCGAACTGGCTGAACAGGCGAATGGCGGACGCCACGCCCGCACGGTTGATTTGGTCGGCCAGGTCGTTGCCGTCAGCGGCCTTCTGGCCGCCCGCCTGGAACACGCGCACCTCGGCAAAGAGCCGATCGAGCAGGTCGACCAGTGCCTTCTCGGCGGTGCGGCTGCGGCTCTCCATCGCGCGCTGCGCATCGCGACCCTCCTCGGTGGTGGGGGTGCCCTTCTTCTGCAGGGTGGTACGCGCCGCCTCCAAGGCGACGATGGCGTTGGCCAGTTCAGTCTTGTTCTGTGCCGGCAGGAAGGCGAACAGTGTCGGATTGTCGGTACTCTTGGACTTCGCCTCGGCAATGACCGATTTCTCGTCGGACTGCCAACCATCCTGAATCCACAGGTAGAGGGCCTTGTCGTTGTCCTTGGGCAGTGCCTCGTCATAGGTTGGGTGGAGCCTGCGCTCCACGTTGTCCTTGCCCTGGACGATCCGGACCTTCTTCAGCACCTCGCCGAAACGTCCCTTCAACAGGTCGGAACGCTTCTGCTCCACGCGCTGCGGCGCCGCCTTGAGCTCGACCTCCTGCGCCCGGAATTCGTCGTACCAGGCGCTGGACTCACGGGTCTGAAGTCGATACTCGGTGCCGCTGCCACCCGCCAAGGCCATGATCAGGCGGTCTATATTCTGTAGCTCATCCAATAGCGCCGGCAGGCGCTTGCGCAGTTCGCTGGAGCCGGCGCAGAGATCGGTCACCAGCAGGTCGGCCAGCACCGCTTCGGTGGCCTTGAGACCTAAGTCCAGCGCGGCATCGGCGGGCAGCTTGTTGATGAGGTACACGAGCTTGAGCAGCCTGGCCCGGAGCTGCGCATCGGCATCGCCGGCGGCAAAGCGCTGGACGTTTTCGAATACCTCCTTCGGCAACTGGGCGGTCGAGACCAGGTTGGCGGCGATCTGGTCGTACAGGAAATCACCCGCGACGACGTGACCCAGCGGGGCGTCGGCGGTAGCCAGCACGGCCTCGTGTACCACGCGCAGTTGGCTGCGCAGTTGCGATACAGTGCCGGTGGTATCGATCGTGCGCAGCACGCGCTCCCAGAAACGCCGACGCACCGGCAACAGCGGGTAGTCCGCGGTCATCAATGCCTCGTCCGCGGTGACGTGCTCAAGCTTGGTGCCGTGCAGATGGCGGGAGATTTCTCCCAGGTTGGCGCGCCAGACCTTCTCGATTTCGGGCTGTGCGGTCGGTTTCTTGGCGAGGATGATCTGGCGCGTGACATTCTCTACATCCCAGTCACCGAGCATGATCGGCACCGGGAAGCGCCCCATCAGCCGCTGCAGGTTGGTCATGCCTGACAGGGCGGACTGACCCGTGCCGACAAACAAGAGCTTGCCCTTGAAGTGCTTGCACAGCGTCTCGGTCAATTCCTGCACCTGGAAGGCACGCTCGGCATCGGAGCCGATGTACTGCTGCACCTCATCGAGCACGACCAGGGTGAGCGGGAACTTGCCGTCGCTGGTCAGTGCGGACTCGATCGCGGTGACCAGTTGCTCGCTGCTGATGTCGGTGACCTGCGGGAACTGCGCCTTCACGAGGCTGCGGGCCTCCTGCTCGGTGTGGGCCAGATCCGGTCGGGCGTTGAGCAGCGCTGTGGCCAGGTCGCGCGACACGTACATGTCCATCAGTTCCTGACCGAGCGTGCACCCGGCTTGTTGGAGCTTGCCTTCGACTGCCTCCAGCAGTCCTTCGCGCTTGAGCCACAGCACGAACTGAGCTTGGTTGTACTGTTCCGGCAACCCCTTGGACTTGAACACGATCCCGAGCAGTGCTAAACGCACCCGATCGCCGGCGCCCGCCCCCAGCTTGCCGGCCGCCGCGTGCAGACCGCCATGGCGCTTGCCCTGGGTCGAGACCTCTTTCAGATGCTCGAGTACCCCGGTCGGGAGCTTGGCGATGCTGCGCGCCGCCGCGCCGTCGGGGAAGCTGTAGTCCGTCCAGAGGGTGCGCAGCATCTTCGCCAGGTGCGACTTGCCGCTGCCGTAGAAGCCGCTGATCCAGACGCCGGGCTGCTCGGTTCTCGCGTCCAGGTTGAGCAGGAACTTATCGAGGATGGTCTCCAGCCCCTTCGCGTACTGCCCGTCGCAGACAAAGGTCTCGAGCTCGTAACGCAGGACGGCCTGAGCCGCCTCGGAGTCATCCTCCGATACTTCCGCCACACCATTGTTGGCCAGACGGTTTTCCTTCGGCGGCTTGCTGTAGATGTCGCGATTGAGCATGTACGTCCCGGTTTCTTGTGTGTGTGACGTTCCGATCAGTCCTTGGCGAGCAATGGCACGGCGAGGTAGTTCCAGCCGTCCCGCGCGTCGAGCAGGCGGTAACTGTGGTGCTCAGGGTGGTGCTCGCCCGGGAAGAAGACCAACAGCCGCCCGATGACCGACTCCTTGATGCCCTCAACAACGGTCGAAACACGCGCGAGACCGAACAGTGTGCCGACGCCCAGCAGCGCGACCACGGTGTCGGGGCCGCTCTCGGCCAAGATTCTGGTCTTGAGCCTGGCGCTGAGGTCGGAGACGAATCCGGTCAACTCGCCCGCCGGATACCCGGCCAGGTCTTCCGGACTCTCGAAATAGGCGTCGCGATACTTCTGCGCCATCATCCATTCGGGAAAGGCATTGGTCAGATCAATGAGAAGCCACTGCTTGCCTGCTTGCTGTGTGGCGAGCGCAAACTCCTCCACGTTCGCCCGCAGGCGCAGTTCATCGGCCTTGTCGTAGACCGCGAAGACGACGCGCTGGATCGCCGCCAGCCCCATCCGCCATGGCACTGTGAGGTGCGCGCGATAGGCTGCCGCCAGTTTCTGAACCCTAGACGACATGTGCCGCCTCCTGTCTGATGTGCTCTTCTTCCGGGGTCAGATCGTTGGGGAACCTGACTTCCTGGACTCCCCCGGCGTTCATGAATACGAGCAGCCCACGGTTGGCCGCCGCGTTGGTCAGCGCTTCCAGTTCCGCGGGTATGCCGCCCAGCAGTGTCATCCATTCCGAGGAAAACAGCCGCTGGCCTGAGCGTCCTTCCAGATGGCCCAGGAAGAGACTCAGCGCAACAACCTCCGGCTGCACTTTGGGTACCGACCTGGTCTTGCGCCGGTGTCCCCGCAGAAAGCCCGCAGCGGTCCAGGTGCCTGCCAGGTTGCGGGAAAATGACTTCAGCGACGCGGTGCTGAAGCGCTCGGGGAAGGCGTCGGCCAGGAAGGCGGCCCAATCTTCAGGGAGCACCAACGCGCCGACGGGTCTGGACAAAACGAAAGCCCTGGAGGCCCGCAGCAGCGGGTCTCGGGCCAGGGCCACCGTCAAGGCGAGCAGCGGCTGAGCCGCGGCATCCAACGACCAAAGGCGCCGCAAGGCCCGAAAGAGTGGATTGGCTGCATCGAGGCCATAGAGGGCGGCGAGATGCTTCAGCGACAACGCGCGCGCCTTCTTCGTGGATTTGCCCAGCAGGTTGTCCGTGACGATCGCGGTCGCATAGGCCTGCCGCGATGCTGCGGCAGGCGCGTGCGCCAGCAGCGTGCGCAGGTCGTCCAGCATCATCGTGCGCGCCGCATGAGGCCCGTTGACACCGAAACGAAAGCCCAGTCGGGTCAGGAGTGCCTGTCGTTGGTCCGGCCCAGCGGCTGTTGTCACTCCCCAGGTTCCCAATCGCCTTCAGCGACCACGCGCACGACCGCCTTGCAAAGCGTCTCCAGCTCGGCAGCGTCGATGACATAGGGCGGCATCAGATAGATGAGCCTGCCGAATGGCCGAATCCAGACGCCCAGCTCGACGAAGCGCTGTTGGATCGATCGCATCGGCACCGGGTTCGCGAGTTCCACCACCCCGATGGCGCCGAGCACCCGCACGTCAACGACGCCGGGGAGGCCCCGACAGGGGGCGAGGCCCGCCTGGAGTGCCCGTTCGATGTGCCGGATACGCGCCTGCCAATCCGATTGAAGCAGCAGTTCGATACTGGCGTTGGCCACGGCACAGGCCAGCGGGTTGCCCATGAAGGTCGGGCCGTGCATGAAGACGCCTGGGTCACCCGCGCTGATCCCCTGCGCCACACGCGCCGTCGCGAGGGTGGCGGCCAGGGTCATATAGCCTCCGGTGAGGGCCTTGCCGACGGTCATGATGTCGGGGCTGATCCCGGCGTGTTCGCAGGCGAACAGGGTCCCGGTCCGGCCGAACCCGGTCGCGATCTCGTCGGCAATCAGCAGCACATCATGGCGGTCGCAGAGTACGCGGACCGCGCGCAGGTACTCGGGTGAGTAAAAGCGCATCCCGCCGGCGCCCTGGCAGATGGGCTCCAGGATCACCGCCGCCAGTTCGTCCTGGTGCCGGGCGATGAGCGCGGCGAAGGCGTCGATGTGACGGGGCTCCCAGGGCTCATCGAAACGACACCCGGGCGCCGGGGCGAAGACCTGCCGCGGCAGGATCACGCTGAACAGGTGGTGCATCCCGGTGACCGGATCGCAGACCGCCATGGCGCCGCTGGTGTCGCCATGGTAGCCGGAGCGGATGGTCATCAGCCGGTGGCGCCGCGGTTGTCCCTGTGCCTGCCGGAACTGGATGGCCATCTTGATCGCCACCTCGACCGCGACCGACCCGGAGTCACACAAAAAGACATGCTGGAGCGGGGCCGGGGTCAAATCCACCAGGTGCTTGATCAGCCGCATCGCGGGCGCATGGGTCAAACCGCCGAACATGACATGCGCCATGGAGGCGAGCTGGTCGCGCAGGGCCTGGTTGAGGACCGGGTGGTTGTAGCCGTGGATCGCACACCACCAGGACGACATGCCGTCGATCAGTTCGCGGCCGTCCGCCAGGCGGATGCGGCAGCCCTGGGCGGACTGGACCGGGTAGACCGGAGCGCCGGGAGCCGCGTAGGGGTGCCAGGCATGGTCGCGATCGATCGCGAGCAGTTGGTCGATGTCCATGGGCGGATCGATGACCTGGGGTCGCGAAGAAACAAGTGAAGAACAAAATAAACAGAATCGTCGGCGCCAGAGGCGTTCCCTAACCCTTGGCCGCGCAGTCGGTACAGACCCCGTAGATGACCAGCGAGTGGTCCTCGATGTGGAATCCATGCTGGGCCGCGATGGCGCTTTGGCGCTCTTCGATCACGGCGTCCACGAACTCTACGACCCGGTTACAGCGCACGCAAACGAGATGGTCATGATGATCGCCGCTGTTCAGTTCGAACACCGACTGGCCGGTCTCAAAATGGCGGCGGCACACCAGGCCCGCACCCTCGAACTGGGTCAGGACCCGGTAGACCGTGGCCAGACCGATGTCATCGCCGTTGGTCAGGAGTTCCTTGTAGACATCCTCGGCGCTCAGGTGTCGCCGCCCGCTGCGTTCGAGGATGCCCAGGATTTTCTCCCGTGGCCGGGTGACCTTCAGGCCCGCATCTTTGATCTGTTGATTGTCCATAGGTCTCCCGCGTGGTGAGCCGCGCCGCCACGGCGTGCGATGATTAGGGGGCGGGGCTGCTGTATCATGCACAGGATCACCCGCTCTTCTTCTATCATAGCAAGATGCGAAAGCTTCTCAGTTGTCTGTTTCTCTCCCTGCTGCCCCTCGTCACGCCGGTCTTGACCGGCTGTGCCGATGAGACAAAGCCGGACGTGTATCATAAGTCGATGCTCGAAGACCTGCCGTTCGTGCATAAGATGACGGTACAGCAGGGCAACATCATCACCAAGGAGGAGGTCGATCAACTCCAACCCGGCATGAACAAACGTCAGGTGCGTTATCTGCTCGGTACCCCCTTGCTCACCGATTTCTTCAACAGCGACCGCTGGGACTATGTCTACACCATCCGCCGCGGCCATGCGCCCGAGGAGCAGCGCAAGCTGACGGTGTTTTTCCAGGATGATGTGCTGGTCCGCACCGAGGGTAATGTGCGGCCCGAACCAGGGGCGGCGACCGTCGATAACCCCAAGGAGATCATCGTTTCGGTGCCGGACTACCAGGAGCACAAAGGATGGATCGGACGCGGACTGGAAGCGATCGGCATCGGGCGTAACAAGTAGGCTGCACATTACTCGCCCGCCTGGCGCAGCCGCTTGCCCTCCTCGGCCCGCCGCTTTCTCGCCTGCTTGGGGTCGGCGATCAGCGGGCGGTAGATTTCCGCGCGCTCCCCATCCACCAGGATCTGATCCAGGTCGGTGACTCGGCCAAAGACCCCGACTTTATAGACTCCCAGGTCGATTTCCGGGCACTTGTCCAGCACGCCGGATTGCTCGATCGCCGCGCGCAGGGTGGTTCCGGGCTTGACCTCGAGGGACCGGAGAAACTGCTTGGCCGCCCCGACATAGGCCACCGAAACCCGCACGCGCGCCCCGCCCTGATGACCGACCCGATCCACGAGCGGCGGAGCGCCCGGCTCAGCCATACAGGTCATCCGCACGCTTGCAGAAGGCATCCACCAGGGTATTGGCGATCTGGTTGAAGACGGCACCAAAAGCCTTGTCGATCAGTCGACCCGAGAACTCGAAGTCCAATTCCAACTCAACTTTGCAGGCGTCCTCGCGCAGGGGCGTGAAGCGCCAGCCGCCGTGCAGCTTGCGGAAGGGGCCGTCGAGAAGCGAAATGTCCATGCGCCGATCACGCTCGAAGCGGTTGCAGGTGCTGAAGGTCTGGTGAATCCCCAGACGCGACACCTCGATCCGCCCGCAGATTTGCTCGGCCGTCTCGGAGATCACCGTCGTACGCGCACACCAGGGTAAGAACTTTGGATAGGACCCGACGTCGTAAACCAGATCGAACATGCACTTGGCTGAGTGGGCGACCAATGCGCTTTTCTTGACGATGGCCACGAGTCAGACCGAGCCAGGCTGCTGGTTGCGCACCACGTCCGCCAGACCCTCGGCCAGCCGCTTGACCTGGTCGCCGTCCGCACCCTCCACCATGACCCGCACCAGCGGCTCGGTTCCGGAGGGCCGCAACAGCACCCGGCCCCGCCCCGCCAGCTCACGCTCGGCGATGAACACGGCATCCTGGA
>Ga0247839_1001910_pt1 | contig 32650 bp, 29 predicted proteins | sample LaCruzMarch2015__6_FD_192405 | JGI IMG/M metagenome (GOLD analysis project Ga0247839, IMG submission 192405) | Freshwater microbial communities from meromictic Lake La Cruz, Castile-La Mancha, Spain - LaCruzMarch2015_16m | ecosystem: Environmental > Aquatic > Freshwater > Lake | place: Spain... | reverse complement strand
GAATATCAGCAGTTATAGCAGTTTACAGTTTCTTTTCATAGATATCAAAAGGAACCAGCAGTCCGAACGTTACATTCCATCCGGGATTATACACCCCAACCTCCTTCAGCCTGCTCAGGTGATCGAAATACTGCGTGTTGGTCAGGTTGCTGCCCGAGATGAACAGTGTGCACCATTGCTTTCCGATGCGAAGTTTTGTGCCTGCCGAAGCATCAAGCAGGAAATACCCTGGTGTTGCGGTTTCAAAGTTGTCGATACGGTTTTGTGAAGCATGGAATTGTCCGCCGATTTCCAGGTACGGGGCTGACATGATGCTGGTTTTCGCGGTGCTGAAAGTCCACCTTAACTTATGAACGGTATGCAGGGCCGGAATGAACGGAAGCGGTGTCGCCGTTGATTCATTGGTGCCCAGCACAAAATCGATGCTGTTTTCGAAGTGCAGCGGATCAATCAGGTGGAAGTCGGCTTCAAGCTCGAAGCCCCTGAGCGAAGAGTTGCCCTGGACAAAGCGGTATACCTGGCAGGTTTTCCCTTCAATGACCCTGGTTTCCCCATTGATGTTGCGCTGATAGATATAATTGAAAATGTAGTTGTAATATCCGCTGAAGGTAATGCTGAGCCAGCGCCAGCCGGCTGAGATCTCCCCGTCGACCTGGATGCTGTTCTCTGATTTGAGGAGGGGATTCCCGATTTCATACCTGAAGGTCCCGGGATGAACACCATTGGATCCAAGTTCTGCAATATTGGGGGCACGAAAGCCCGATCCCAGGTTAAACTTGAAATTAAAAACGTCTGATGCCGCATAGGTGAAACCCGAAGAGCCGCTGAAAGCAGAGAAGGTGCTGCTGAAACCCGGAAAGACCGTATCACCGGCCGGCGCCGGGTGACCCAGCGTGTCGAGGTAAAGCGATCTTCCGTTCAACCACCGTGTATCATGGCGAAGGCCGGCATTCAGGGTCCATTTTTTCCACGACTTCTTTGCATAGATGAAAAGGCCGAAATCCTGCAGATTGTAGGCAGGAACCAGGTATTCCTCCCCTAGGTTTGTGTTTGACTGTGTCATCCCCGATGCACCTGCAACCATTTCAATCTCGCCGGGAAACAATCGGGTGTACTTGCCGTCGTAAGTCCAGGTGTCGAGGTGCATGAACAGCGAAGGGGATTCGCGGCTGTCTTCGAATTCCCGCCGGTCATTATCCTGGTAGCCAAGGTTTACCCGCAACTGGTTGTCCCCGAAAATAAAGTTCGAAACAGAGGTGACCTTGTTGTGCCGCACGTTCTGGAAAGGCAGTTCAGGAATGCGGCTCCGGGCTTCGGAGGATGAAACTATTTCCCCGTTCATGTTGATAAATTTCCCCGAAATGCTGTCCCTTGCACCGTCAACCATCCCAATATTGGCATCGTACCGGCTGTAGTGCAGGTGTGAATAACCCCATTTTTTGTTTAATCCAAGCATAGCGCTGTAATTCAGTTCGTTAAAACACGAATTGTATACATATTCCGGCGGCGATCTGTAGGAGGCGGCATTCTTGTAACTGCCGCGGGCCCTCCAGGTGAAGCCGTTGTGATTTCCTTCAAGCATCAGGGTGCTGTTCGTCATCATGTTGTTGGTGGCGAACTGGCTTGCCAGCTCCCCGCGGATGGTGTTCATGGGGGCATGGATGGGCTCGAGGATGTTGATCACGCCGCCCATGGCATCGGAGCCGTAAAAGAGGCTGGCGGGGCCCTTCAGCACTTCGATGCGGTCGGCAGAGTACTGGTCGATTTCGATGCCATGTTCATCTCCCCATTGCTGACCTTCCTGCCTTACTCCTTCGTTGAGGGTAACCACGTGGTTATAGCTGAGTCCGCGGATGACCGGCTTTGAAACATCTCCGCCGGTGGTGATTTCCGAGAGACCAGGCACAGAAGAAATTGCATCGATGATGTTGGTCGAAGGAGTGGTGAGAAGCTGCGCTTTTCCGATGGGAGTGATCGAGATGCTGCTTCGGTTGTTATCGGTGGAGATGCCGCTGCCTGTAATGACCACCTCTCTGGATTCAATGGCTTTCTCGGAAAGCTGAAAATCGACGTTTTTCATGCTTTTCAAATCGACAAGGTTGGTTGCAGCCCCATAACCGATATAACTCGCCTGGATGATCAGGGTGCTTTTCGGAAGGTTGGTGAAGCGGTACACCCCGTCCTTATCGGCCGCCACACCTGTTTTCAGGTCGGGGATAAAGAGGGTGGCACCCGGCAGGGGACCGCCGGTAGCGGCATCGGTTACTTTACCGGTGAGGATGACCTGGCAAAACCCTTTTGTTGAGGTAAGTAACAGGAGAATTACAATGAGTGAAAATGGAAATGTTTTTCCCATCATGATGAATTTTTATAATTCAGAAATTGGATGATAAGTCTGGTGTGGCGCATGATGGCCATGAAACCTGAAGAATACCGTAACACACGATGAATCGTGAAGCGTTAAGCTAACGAAGCGGTATCGGGGAGGTGACTATGAGATTTGTTCTTCCGGCGGAGCCCTCAGATCAGTGTAAAGGATTCTTGCAAGGGCCGGACTTTCAGGAGGCAGTATCCACCTCGGAAATCGCTCCCCCTCAATGACAGCCAGCTCCACAGGGTCCTGTGATGTATATACTTTTCCTTCAATCTGCAGCATTTTACAATGGACATGCCGCGGTCCGACTGACGTGTTGTTGTGATGGAGGCAGTTTGTATCCTCATGTCCATGGAACTCATGGATCAGTGCAGATGGTGTGATGATGTAACCAAAAATGGCTATGAGTATCCGGGAAGCGTATTTTTTCATCTTCGACATCGCTGCAAAGATAGTGAAGCAAATTAATATACAGGATTACGGTATCATGAATACCGGCATTGCCCATTCAATCTCATGGAAAATATGAATAAAACGCTAAACAATCTGATCCGGGGAGGTTTCACAGGAGCAGTCAGGCGGAGGAGTCGCTGCGGTTAAGCAGCCAGAAATGGGAAGCTGTCATTTCCACTTCGCCGGATGGAATCGGAATGGTTTCTATCGACGGAATGATGGCCTATGATGCAGGTTGCAGCGATTATATTGCCAAGCCGACCAGCCAGGAGGAGATGCTGGACAAACTCAGGAAATACGGGGTCGGGAAATGAACCTCATCCCCGGCACATTTTCAACATGATCACTGTTACAGGTATACCAGGGTAACGGTTTGCTTTACATCAGGGTGGAGGCTCAAGGCAACGGGACAGGTTTTCACCACATATTCAAGGATTTTCTTCTCCTTTTCCGAAAAATTTCCAGCCGGAAATGTAAGTTCAATAATGATTTCTGCAATTCGCCGGGGTGGTTCCGGAGTCATTATCTTTGTGATCACAAGTTTTGTCCCGTCAATATTGAACTTGTGGGTTTGGGCTGCCATTCCCATTACGGTTACCATGCAACTTCCCAACGCTGTGGCAACTAGGTCGGTAGGAGAGAAGTACTCCCCCCTCCCCTGGTTGTCGGTGGGAGCATCGGTGATGAGTTTATTTCCCGAGCGGATGTGTGTCGCCTCCGTGCGGAGGTCGCCGATATAGATTGTTTCGATTGTTGCCATTTTTCGATTTCCGGTAATTATTTATATCCGATTGCCGCATAACCAACCCAATGGTGCATATTGGCTATGCCTGTCCTTCCCATTTTCAGATCTTCAACAGGAATTGCAGGCTGCATAATTGAATTGCTGTATCCCAACAGCATCCCTTTCAAGGGATTTGATCGCAGGTTTTGTTCCATGTAAAGCGCAGTGAGTAATCCGAAAGGCACTGCATAACGACCGCACCAGCTCCAGCGATAGGTTCGGTAATTGGTGTCCTGCACAGTGTATTCGGAAAACTGTCTGAGTTTAGGCTTTGAAATATTTCCCAGGAGACAATTGTTGATGATCTCATATTCATGGGCCAGCGCCTTGTTGTATCCGCCGCTATCGCAGCCGTAAGGTGCATAATTCTGCCCGCCCCAATCTTCGTCTCCATAATGTACCGCATCGTTAGAAATGACGATGGCAACATCCTTGTTCCATCCGAGATTCATCTCCTGAATCACTTTGGTAATGGCCAGAGACAGCGAAGCCGCAAGTGACTCCATTCTGCTGGACGACATGTATGGAACCAGAATCGGAACGATCTCCACTTTGCGGTTATAGTATTGCAATACCGGGATGATCGCTTCGATGGAATGTTCGGCTTGCTGAAGTGAATCGTGGATGATATAGGTCGAACGGGGCAGCTGGTTCAGGAGCTTTTCTCTGAGGATGGAGACCTTCACCGGTCCATAGGGCTCAGCCCATTGGTCAAAACTGTCAAAGACCATTTTGTCCTCCAGGCCAAACTTCCTGGCTTTATGGGCAACCCCGATGAGGATCACCGTTGAAGCCTTCACGTTGCGTAAAACAACAGGATAGAGCCATCCTGCATAAGTATAATCATCGTGCGGACAAATCGCCACTTTCCATGGCGTGAATTTTTTTATGTCGTATTTCTTCCAGGAATCAAGGATTTTTTGACCCTGAATATTAAAAATGCGGTTCATCACTGAATCCATTTGCCATGACTGCGTTGGGAAACCAATCAAATCAACTGGTTTACGCACCTTTTCAGCCGGTTTGCTCCCAACGAGGAACATCAGGAAGATCATGAAAAACCAATTCCGGAATACCATTGCGATATATGATTTTTTTGTCACGCGTCACGTTTTTCACTCCATCACTCACCGCAAACCTAAGTAAAATTTTGGTATTTTTGCAAAACATTTCATTCCAATCCGTTGCAGTCAATTTTATCGTCACAGTTGAATTTCCGCGATCTTGGCGGAATACAAACCATGAATGGCCGAAAGATCAAGCCGGGACTCTTGTTCCGTAGCGGAGATTTTTTCTCTCTGTCTCCTGAGGATATTGGGAAACTGGAAGATATGAATCTTGCAGCTATCATTGATTTGCGTGCCCGCCGCGAAATTGTAAAACGACCGGATAAGCCGGTAGGAACGGTAAGGGAGATCATTCACATTGATATTCATGACGCAGCGCGTGATAAGGCAGAAAAATTACTGGTAGAACATGATGCTGAAGGATTGGAAAATGTCTTGACCGGGGATTACGTGCGTATGATCACCGAGCATCAGCATGATTTCAGGAGGTTCCTGGATATATTGGCGACGACAGATCATTTGCCACTGGTTTACCATTGCGCTGCGGGGAAAGACCGTACAGGACTATCCACCGTATTCCTGTTGTCGGCACTCGGGGTGGAAATGCAGGATATCTGGGATGATTACATGGCCACAAACAAGTTTGCCGAACCATACATAAACAGCGTCATACATAAAGTCACAAAATCAGGGCTGAACGGCGAAATCCTGCGGCCTTTGCTCGAAGTGAGAAAAGAATATCTTGAAGCTGCGTTGACTGAAATTGAAAGAAAATACAGCGATTTGCAGCGTTTTGTGATCGAAGTATTGAAAGCGGATTGTGAAAAATTACAAAAGAAATATCTGGCTGTCTGAACTCGTCATTCGTCACTCGTCACTCGTCACTCGTCATTCTTTCTACGATTCCCCTGTTTCCGTCGAGTCTCACCAATTCACCATCCTGAAGAAACCGTTTTGCACCTTTGGCTCCAACCACGGCAGGAATGCCATATTCACGGGCCACTACAGCCCCGTGTGAAAGCGGACTGCCTATTTCGGTGATCAGCCCGGCTATGATGCTGAAATAGGGGGTCCATCCGATGTCGGTAAAGGATGCCACCATAATTTCCCCCTCAAGCAATTGTTCGGCATCGGCAAGGGTATGGATGATCCTGGCCCGTCCTTCAACGATACCGCTGCTTACAGGAGTTCCCATTAACTGTCCCTCGGTGATTTCAATTTTCACCTCCTGCTCAAGCGGCTCCGGTATGCCAAAACTGACCTCTTCGAACACAAGTTTATCCAATTCAGGTAAAATCAGGCGACGTTTGCCGGCTTTTACTTTCCATGATGGAGCGTGGTCAATCAATAGATGACCGATCTCTTCATGGGTGAGGAAATAGATCTGATCAGGGTCATCGATCAAACCCGCAGCTGACATATGTTCAGCCAGTTTCCTATATCCTTTTCGAATGGTACTTACCATTTTGATTGACAATGCTTTGGTGATTTCCCTGCGCGCTACTGCCTTGCGCGCTGTAGGAATCATGGTACGAAGGATACTTCGTTTGACAAACGACAGGTGACTGAGCGCCTCCCTGATTTCAGTGGGGACATTGTGCGACACGTGTTTTATTTCACCAATCCGAACGCGGGTTTGAAGGGTCCGTATAAGTTGCTGAGGATTCTCCTCCCATGTTTTCTCCCTGAGCTCCGATTCACGCACACACCGGTGGCCGTGTCGTTCGATGAAGGCTAAGAATTGCCTGGCTATTTCGTGAGGTGCATCAAGCCTGAGCATGGATAACGCTTCAGAAGGGGAGGAGGCGATAAACTTTGCTGAAAATTGATCATCCTTGCGGATCAGCGATGCAAAACGCTCCAGAGATTTTACCGCATCGGCGCTTTCGATTTCCGGAATATCCATGAGGAGCATGGTGGCGATGTGGTGGTCCTCTGCCGTTGGAAAACGCTTGTCGCCGGTCATGATGCGCATGAAGGCTGAATAAAGGGTTCCTGACTGGGCGGAGGTGCCCAAATGATGCCCGAAACCAATCCCAAGCTGGAATCGCGCTTTTTCCAGCTTTTCATGCATCTGTTGCATGGTGCAGTTGGTATCAATCCTGAAACCGGACTCCAGTTTCTTCAGGCGCTCAAGGTGCTTAACCGCGCTCGCCGTATTGATGAGCTGGCGAAAGAAGTTCATCACCCTCACCGGCCACATCACCTCCGCTTTGGCTTCAATTCCGGGAAATACTTTGCCGCTGAGGGCAAACTGCACATCAGAGGCTTTATTGAGCCACACATTTTTAGGATAATCCATCATGTGACTCATGTTGATAAACAGCCGGTTATAAAACATCTGGATGTAACGGGGAGCAGTGCGGTCTTTCAGTTTAAAGGCACCTGCCCGCTGGGCCAATATGGTCATGCCATAGTCGATGGCTTCGGCGGTGACTGACCAGGTGAGGGGAGTAGCAACCCCTGGCATCATCTCTCCGATATTCCCGAGTGTCCAGATATTATCACACTGCCCTTTGACAGTATCCAGTTCGTTGTAATGCACCTCATCGAGCGTAGTGACCGGCCTTACCTGGAGCCAGTGTAAAATGCCTTGATGATCGATGACCCATTCAAGATCGATTGGTTGTTTGATGTGGTTTTCAGCATAGAGCGTCCCATCCAGGATCTCCTTCAGGTGTGTTTCATCAAGCAGCCGGCCATTTTTGCTGACCTCTGTTCCAAGATTCGAACCGCTCCGGTAAATTTCGTAGTGATGTGCATCCTTCATGCCGCTCACCAATTCTTCTCCTTTTCCGGTGACGGCATTGACCATGATCTTATCACGGCGATTGTTAACAGGGTTTACTGAAAATACAACCCCGGCCACGCGTGCATCCACCATGTTCTGTAGGATTACGGAAATGCGCAGGTCGGCATCCGATAGCAGGTTTCCTGAGTAGGACCTTACCCGCCTGGCTCCGGCGGCAGTAATGCATTTATGGATTGCATCTTTGATCTCTTCGAATGAGTTCAGATCGAGAAAAGTTTCGAATTGACCGGCGAAGGAAGCGGCGTTCCCATCTTCGCTTACCGCTGATGAACGAACGGCTTTGGGCCCATCGCCCAACCTGGTAAGGCATGCCCGGAGAAGTTCATTGTCAATCTTTTGATTCTCAGGATGTATCAGCACAAATGCTTCAGGAACTCTGAAACCCAGGTTCTTGAGCAACTGCAATCCTTTCGCTTTCCCCCCAACCGGTTCGTCTTGTATATCTTGAATAAACTTGATCAACCTTTCGAATTATGCCGTCAAACATTAATTTTTATTGATTCCCCGCATTTCAGATCTGATATTTGTCGGCATGAAAACCGAACTCAACCATGCCAACTCCATCAATGCCATCGAATTTGTAGGTGCCGATGCCTTCACGCATCATGTATTTGCCATCATGCAGGTAGGGGAATTCTCCATGACGCTGGAATTCAAGCTGATGAATTTTTCCGCTTCGGGTTTTAATTTCAATGATTCCATGATCGGGAAGAAGCTTCTCTCTCGAAACGGTCTCCAGATCAGTACATTCAACTATCGCATCGGTAGTGCCATCAGCAGCCGTAATAAAACCGGCCGTAAGCCTTCCGAGGAACTGCCACTTGATGGTGGTCACGGTCCAATGAATGCCAGCGTCAGAGACCCCGGTAATCCAGTAATGCCGGTCCCAGGTAATCCAGTTCCGCGAACCAAAAGAGTGGTCGCGTGAAGCCATCATGTTCAGATTAAATATTTTGTCATCCAATGTGATGGTCCCTTTGAATCTTCCGGTTTGTTCATAATGTACCTGGTGGGTGTCTTTCATGTGGAAGAAAAATTCCCTGGTCCATTTTTCAGAGGCAATGGCTTTTGCAATGGCAGTATGATCTGAGCTTTTGGCAAAATCATAAATGGGGTGGTCGCCGGTAAACACCATATTCGCTTTACATGCATGGGCTATGCCGGCACGGTCGTAAACGACGCCTTCGAAAGTGACCCTCCAGATTTTACCGGTTTCGATCGGTTCCCATTTTAGTGAGCCTTGCTGAAATCCGACGCCTTCATCGCCTGGCGAATTCCTGATTCCGAAATATCCGTGGTCTTTTAAAAAGAAATCAAACCAAAATTCATTGGCTCGTTTCGGTTTGCGAAAGGCCATGCGCGTGATAAAGGCATTTCCCTGCTTGTCACCACCATAAAAATAAGAACTGTCGTTGGGGTAAGGTTGGTTGTTGTCGACATGTTTCTCTTCAAGGTAGTCGACCGGGAACTGCCGGCTTTTGGTTCGTTTGACCATGAGCCTGGCAATGAATTGTTTGAGCATTATTTAGTTTGATTTGGGGGTGCAAATTTAATAATTTATCAGATGGATTTAGGGCCTTTTTTTTGATTTTGGTTTGCGATCTTTTGCAGGGTATGACCGGTCTTCGCGCCCTTTTAACATCTCATCTTCCCATGGTTTGCGTTTCTTTTCCGGATCTGTACTCTCCTGTTTTTCTTTTGTCTTGTATGTTTTTTCTGAGCTTTTGGATTCTTTTGAGCCACGGTACTCCTTCCCCTCTCTGAAATCCTTACCGCCTTTGAACTCTTTTTTGCCTTTAAAGTTATCCTTCTTGCCAAAGGTTCTTTTTTCGTTCGCAATTACCTGAGCCTGACCAGAGGCTATGTCAACAGAGAGATTTGAACCTTTGAATTCAGCTTCACTAAGCGATTGGGCAAGAAATTTGGCATATTCGGTATCCACTTCAAAAATCCCGTCGTTTTTCCCAAGGCTGATATCTCCGATGCGGATTCTTTTCCCCGGGCTGCTTGCATTGATCAGTTCAATGAGGGTATTTGGATAGAGGCCGTCGGCTTTACCCACGTTGATCGCAAGGCGTGTAAATGCAGTTACCTCCTTACGGGAATCACTGCGGCCTCCTTTGTCACGGAAGGATTCCTTACCACCTTTATCCCTGAAGGCTTCACGGCCCTTTTCTTCATAAACATTGATGTCCTTCGCATGTCGGTAGTATTCAAGGAAACGGTTGAACTCAAGCGCCACAAAACGCTTTATGACATCCTCTTTTTCAAGCCATTCCAACTTTTTGTAGATGGCAGGGAGGAACGGATCAATTTCGGCATGTTCGATTTCTACATTTTCCATTTTATTGATCAGGTTGAATAGCTGCTTTTCACAGATTTCACGCCCGCCAGGCACTTTTGCCGCAATAAATGGCTTATTGATCAGTTTTTCGATTTGCCTGATATAATGTTTTTCTTTCAGGTTGATGATGGCTATGGATGTTCCCGCTTTTCCGGCACGCCCGGTCCTTCCGCTGCGGTGTGTGTATGCCGAAAGGTCGTCCGGAAGCGCATAATTGATGATGTGGGTGAGGTCGTTCACATCCAGTCCGCGGGCTGCGACGTCTGTTGCAACCAGCAGTTGCACGTGCCTGATCCTGAATTTTTGCATAACGCTGTCGCGCTGTACCTGCGACAAATCGCCGTGAAGTGCTTCCGCATTGTAGCCATCGCCAATCAGTTTGTCAGCAATTTCCTGGGTATCGATGCGGGTGCGGCAAAATACAATACCGTAGATGGAGGGATAAAAGTCAACAATACGTTTCAATGCGGTGTATTTATCCCTGGCATGCACCGTATAGTATAGATGCTTAATATTTTCAGCGCCTGCGTTGCGATCACCAATGGTTATCTCAACTGGATTTTTCATGTAATTTTTAGCAATGGCAGCTACCTCCCTGGGCATGGTGGCCGAAAACAGGAGTGTGTTCCGGTTTTCCGGTACTTCGGCAAGAATTTCGTTGATGCTTTCCTGAAAACCCATATTGAGCATTTCATCTGCTTCATCAAGGACTACGGAATGAACATCACGCAGTTTGATTGCTTTCCGATGCATCAGGTCGATCAATCGCCCCGGAGTGGCTACAACGATCTGAACTCCTCTTTTCAAGGCTTTTATCTGAACGTCGTAGCTGCTGCCGCCGTAAACCGGAAGCACGTGAAGATCGTCAATGTATTTTGCAAAATCGTTGAGGTCGCCGGCGATCTGTACGCATAATTCCCTGGTAGGAGAAAGGATGAGCACCTGCGGAAGTGCATTGTCCGTATCAATTTGCTGGATCAGGGGCAGTCCATAGGCTGCAGTTTTTCCAGTGCCCGTCTGTGCCAGGGCAACAATATCAGTTTTTTCGCCCAAAAGCAATGGGATTACTTTCTGCTGCACAGGCATTGGAACTTCAAAACCCAGATCAACCAGGGCCAGCACGATTTCTTTGCTTATGCCCAATTCTTCAAATGTAACCATGTAATTTTTTTATTAGTAATCGTTTACTCTTTTCTTAATACTACATATTTGATTTCGCGGCCATCATCCCAGGCTGAAAAATTGATCTCACGCACCAACCCGGGAGTTTTTAGCAACGCGTCAAGTGCGATGTTGGTCTCCACAACAGCAAACCAGTTATCCCAAACCACCTGATCGCCAGGCTGCAACAAAGCGAGGTTTTGCCAGGTAAGGTCCTGACGACGCCCGACATCGAAATGGTCAAGATTTAGTGCTTCGCTGAGATAGGGATCCGTATATAAAAACGTATGCCGTTCGTAAAGGGGATTTGTTTTCACGTGTGCAGCAACGGCACCGGCCATGGTCTGTTTCATGGTCAGCTTCATCTCTTTTTCAAAGTTGATCGCTGCCGGGTTGCCTGTAAAGGGAAATATTACAACATAGGCCAAAAGGAGTCCTCCTGCAATGTAATTGACGATTTTCTTCCCTGATAAAAATTCGAACGTAAGCAAGTTGTATCCTCTTAAGGCCATAAGGCTGATCAATGGGGCAACTCCAAGAAGGACACGTTTTAATCCCATGGAGTTGAAAATTCCTAAATTCCAGAACAATGAATGGGCAATAAAAAAAAGAAAAAAACCGATGAAAACCAGGATTGTTTCGTTTTGTGACAATTTAATGTTTTTTTTGATCCAGTGCCATGGATAACTGAAAATTCCGGCAGTCAGCAACAGATAAAGTGGAATTCCAATCACATAATTAAGCTGAATGGCGAAATGCATCAGCGGACCGCTTCCATATTTCGGTTCCAGGCTTGAATAGGGGATCTTGCTGAAAACCCAAAAAAAGTCATGGTGAACAAAGTATCCTGCGATTGCATAAACCAGATGTCCGCTCAGCAGCAAGGGAATATACTTCCATTGTTTATTTAACAGCAACCAGGTTCCAAAGACCACCAGGATGAGTAAACCTTCGGAGCGGACAAAGGGCATAAGCGAAGCCACCACCGATGCAGCAATGTATTGCTTGCGAATCGCAAGGAAAATAGCACCGATGAGGAAAAGGGCAAAAAGTGGTTCCGTGAGCCCTGAAAATGTCAGGATATAATTCAGCGGCATACAGATCAGGAATACGATAACAAGCCATGGGTTCGGTATGTGCAGTGCCCGTGCAGTCAGGTAAGTCAGGTGCATTGACAGCAGGGAGACAGAAAGATTGAACAATTTCATTCCAACAAATCCGAACTGGGCGAATGGCGAACTGATCAGCACGAACATGGGTTTGGCCCAGTGATCAAAGTAAAGTTCAGGATGAATGGGGGCATAACGGGCAAAAAGGTAATGCATGATGCTGTCACCATGATCACCGGTGCCATTAAAAAACACGATGGTCGTGATACCTGCCAATGCATATACTAAAAGCAGCAGGTAAATTGCATGCAGTTGAAAATATTGTAAAAGCTTGTCTCTCATCCATTCGGTATCGTAAAGAAAAATGATGCACCATGTCCAACTTCTCCGGTCGCATAAATCTTGCCACCGTGCTTCTCAACGATCCTGCGCACTGTTGAAAGTCCGACACCTGTCCCGGGAAATTCATCCTGGGTGTGAAGCCTGACAAAAGGAGTGAAGAGATTATCGGCCTGATTTGGATTAAAACCAGCGCCGTTATCTTTTACACAAACGATGGTATGATCATCATTTTTCTGAGATTCAACATGCACCTCCGGATCAGGTGTATGCGAAGTGTACTTCCAGGCATTGCCAAGCAGGTTTTTCATTACAACCATCAAAAGACTGGCATCACCAGAGACAACCATCCCTTCTTCCACTACGAATTTGATCTTCCTGTCAGGATTGTCCTGACGGGTCCATTCAATCACTTTTTTGGTCAGATCTGTGAGATCAACTTCCTGAAGGTCAACTTTGATATTGCCAGATCGCGAAAATTTGAGAAGGTCACTGATCATATCTGTCATTGAACGCACAGTTGAAAGAATGGTACTCAGATAGGAGTTGTCCTCTTCATTAAAATCCGTTTCGTGTTTTTGTTTAATCAGTTGTGTGCTGACGCTGATGTAGTTGAGTGGTGTGCGCAAGTCGTGGGAAATGGTATAGGAGAAAGATTCCAGGTCGCGGTTGGCGATGGCCAGGTTCTCGTTTGCCTGCTGGAGTTGTTTCTGAGCCTCAATCAATGCCCTGTTTTGTTCAATGGATGTTTCATAAACAGACAACAGCAAATCAAGGATCTGTTTACGTTCTGAATTTATGGCATATCTGCTTCCCTTGAACATGATTTCAAGCATCATGTCGGTATTACCTGCATTGCGCAGCTCTCGGTTGGCTAATAGATAATTGACACGTGAAAGAAGATATTTTGACTCAAACGGTTTGGTAATGAAATTATCAGCGCCAGACTGCAAGCCATGGATAATGTCCATCGGATCCTGCAGGGAGGTGAGCAGAATGACCGGTACCTCCATCAGCCCGGGTGTTGATTTAACCTTTTCACAAAATTCGTATCCATCCATTACAGGCATGACAACATCAGAAATGATGAGCATCGGGAATTCGTTCCCGGCAGCCTGAAAAGCTTCGGCTCCGTCATGGAAAACCTTAACCTTGTAATCATGCTGTTTTAATAAAGTCTTCACCATGGTGGCTTCCAACTGGGAATCTTCCACCACCATGATGTAACCTTCAATGTCCCCATGCCTGAAGCGATGGCTCATATTATCCCATTTTCACAACCAAATCGGCAAGGCGGCATGAATAGCCGTATTCATTGTCATACCATGCAATTACCTTTACGAGATTTCCGCCGAGGACCTTGGTTAGTTCAGAATCATATACTGATGAATGGGTGTTCCCAACGATGTCGCAGCTTACCAGCGGCTCATCAAGGTATTGCAAAACCCCTTTCATTGGTCCGTTTGCAGCAGCCTTCATGGCAGCGTGGATTTCATCCTTCGTCACGTCACGGTTCAGTTCGCATGTCAGATCCACAAGTGACCCATCCGGAGTCGGAACCCGCACTGCAAATCCATCCATTTTACCTTCAAGCTCGGGAATAACAAGGCCTATCGCTTTGGCAGCACCGGTCTTGGTGGGGATAATGGAGACGGCAGCAGCGCGCGCCCTGCGTAAATCCTTGTGAGGCGCATCCAGGATAATCTGATCGTTGGTATAGCTGTGGATGGTATTCATGAGCCCTTTTTTAATGCCAAAACTGTCGTTCAGAACCTTGGCAATGGGAGCAAGGCAGTTCGTTGTGCAGGAGGCATTGGATATCAGCTTCATGTCAGCGGTAAGTGTGTTGTCATTTACGCCAAGAACAATGGTTGCATCTACATCCGTCTTGTTGTCGGAGGGAACAGAAAGCAATACCTTCTTTGCACCGGCAGTGAGATGTTTGCTCATCTTTTCACGGGTGCGGAAGATACCAGTACATTCAACCACGATGTCAACCCCGAGTGAACCCCAGGGAAGGTTGGCAGGATCTTTCTCAGCCATTACCTTAATTTTTTTTCCATTGATGGTAATACTGTCACCATCCTGTGTAACTTCACCAGGAAATTTCCCGTGAATAGAATCATATTTGAATAGATGTGCCAGAGTTTTAGCATCTGTTAGATCATTGATAGCTACAACTTCAACATTGTTTTTAGAGAGTAGAGCACGGTAAGTGAGGCGTCCGATGCGCCCGAATCCGTTAATTCCGACTTTGATTGTTGCCATGATAGTTCATTGTTAATTTAGAGAATAAATAAATCATAAAAATGCAAAATTAAGGATTTAAATGATAGCAAAAAAACGTGTTAATAATTTTGCCCAAAGGGATAAAAGTGTTAGCTTTATCAACTTCAATTGTGGTAAATGAATAAAGTTTTTATCGTTTCCGATGGCACCGGACGTACAGCGGAACAGACCCTGATGGCTGCATTGACTCAATTTCCTGGAAATGAAGTTGAAATCATTCAAAAAGGAGATATCCGCACCGAAATGCAGATTGAAGAGATCGTTTCCGAAGCTGTCAGTGAAAAGGGATTTATCGTTCATACCCTGGTCTCAGAAACCCTGCGCGAAGATATGCTGCGCATCAGCCGCATTCACAATATTGATGCGATTGACCTGATGGGGCCGCTGTTATCCCGGCTCGCACATCACTTCGCAGATTCACCAACAGGGGAGCCGGGCCTTTTTTTCTCGTTAAACAAAGAGTATTTCAAGCGCATTGATTCAATGCAGTTTGCATTTAATCATGATGATGGTCAGCGCGCTGAGGATTACGAAAAGGCCGAGATCGTACTGGTGGGTGTGTCGCGAACCTTTAAGACACCCCTCAGCATTTACCTTGCGTTCAAGGGATGGTTTGTAGCCAATTACCCCATCGTTATGGGTGTCGATTTGCCAGATTCACTCTCCAAAATGCCCTATGGGAGCGTGTTTGGTTTAATGACACAGGCCCACGACCTGTCCAGCCTGCGAATTGTCAGGCAACAATACCTGGGCGGAGAAACCGGCGAATATTCATCTGTTAACTTTGTCCGAAAAGAGTTGAATTACGCGCAGAATATTTTCAACCGCTTTGAATGGCCGGTGATCCAGGTGACGAACAAACCCATTGAAGAGATCGCTTCGGAAATTCTGGCTGTTAAACGGCGGATAGGCTAATTGATCCCGGAAGGAAAAAATAGCTCCGCAAGCCTGGGAAGGCATCCAAATCTTAAAAATTTAGCGTAATTTTGCAGGGATACTGACCTCAAATTATTTTCATGTCCAAAACCAAATACATATTCGTCACCGGCGGAGTAACCTCCTCATTGGGGAAAGGGATTATCTCCTCGTCGATTGCAAAATTATTGGTCGCACGCGGTTTTACTGTAACAATTCAAAAACTCGATCCATATATCAACATCGATCCGGGAACCCTGAATCCCTATGAACACGGAGAGTGTTTTGTAACAGAAGATGGGGCGGAGACAGATCTTGATCTTGGCCACTATGAACGATTTTCGAATGTGCCGACCTCCCAGGCCAACAACGTTACAACCGGTGTCATTTATCAATCGGTGATCACAAAGGAACGCCAGGGCCAGTATCTTGGCGAAACAGTTCAGGTAATCCCACACATCACAGATGAAATAAAATATCGTATCAAAATGCTCGCAAACCGTGGTGATTATGATTTTATCATTACTGAGATTGGGGGTACGGTCGGTGATATCGAATCATTGCCTTTTATTGAAGCGGTTCGTCAGCTGCGGTGGGAACTGGGTCACGACTGTGTCGTGGTTCATCTTACCCTGGTACCCTATCTTGCTGCTGCCGGTGAATTAAAAACAAAACCAACCCAGCATTCCGTAAAAACGTTGCTTGAATCAGGGGTTCAGCCCGATATCATCGTATGCCGCACCGAAAAACATCTCTCTGAAGGCATACGAAATAAGATTGCACTGTTCTGCAATGTCAGCCCAACCTCAGTTATCGAATGCATTGATGCTGAGTCGATCTATGATGTTCCAATCCTGATGCGGCAGGAAAATCTGGACCTTGAAATTCTGAAGAAGACGGAGATGCCCAGCGATAAGGAACCGGATCTCGCTGACTGGGAGCAGTTTTTATATGCACTTAAACATCCCTCAAGTGAGGTCAACATTGGTTTGGTCGGAAAATATGTTGAGTTGAAAGATGCCTATAAATCAATCAACGAGTCATTCATCCACGCCGGGGCCATCAATGGAGTCCGGGTGAAGGTGCAAACGTTCCACTCCGAGTTCATTGATGAATCAAATGTGGCTGAAAAGCTGGGCAATCTCGACGGCATTCTGGTGGCTCCCGGCTTTGGTGAACGAGGAATTGAAGGGAAGATCATCGCGATTAAATACGCCAGGGAACAGAAGATTCCATTCTTCGGGATTTGTCTTGGCATGCAATGCGCAGTAATCGAATTTGGCCGGAATATACTGGGTTACATAGGGGCCCATTCCACCGAATTCAATAAAATAACCCCCTATCCGGTGATAGACATGATGGAGATGCAGAAGAAGATATCCGGGCTGGGTGGTACCATGCGTCTTGGCTCATATCCTTGTAAGCTGAAGAAGGATTCAAAGGCCATGGGGGTTTATCAGCAGGAACAGGTGTCGGAACGTCATCGTCATCGGTTTGAATTTAACAACGAATATATTGAGGCCTATACCAAGGCTGGTTTGAAACCTGTTGGTCTGAATGAGAAAGACAATCTTGTGGAGATCATGGAGCTCGAAGGTCATCCATGGTTTATCGGAGTTCAGTTCCATCCTGAGTATAAGAGCACTGTGGCCAGACCCCACCCTCTTTTTGTCAGTTTTGTAAAAGCTGCAAAGGAATACGCCGACAGATAATAACAATTTTGTACCTTTGCACCCGTTTTTCCAACACACGCTATGAATAAAAACACCATCATCGGACTCGTCCTGATCTTCGGAATTTTCATCGTTTACAGTTACGTGATGAGTCCTTCGCCGGAACAACAGCTTCAAATGAAGCGTACAGCCGACTCCTCCTATCTTGCTGGCCAGGCCAAGCGCGACTCAGACATAAAAGCACTGGCACGCGAAAGGGCCATCGCAATGGCAAAAGAGAAAGAGAAGGTGCTTTCTACAGGGCAGAAACTTGATTCACTCACGGTGCTTCGACTTACCATGAAAGATGAATTGGGCCTGTTCGCCAATGCTGCTGTTGGAAAGGATACCTCATTCGGCATAGAAAACGATGTATTTAAAATACAGGTTGCCTCTCGCGGGGGTAAAATAGCGCGGGTTGAACTTAAGAAGTATCTGACCTGGGACAAACGTCCGTTGATATTGGTGGACAAGGACTCATTGCAGTTTGGCTTTTCCTTTTTCGCGAATAACAGAATCATCAATACCAATAAACTCTACTTTCAACCATTTTGGCCAGATCAGAAAAACCAGGGACAACCTATGGTTAAAGTTTCTGGAAAAGATTCAGTGCAGTTCGGCATGAGACTTTTTGTGGCTGCGTCAGATACAACATTGGATCCAACCAGGTTTATTGAATTCATCTATTGTGTCAAGGGGAACGAATATATGCTGCGTTACAAAGTCAGATTTGTAAACATGGCTGATGTACTTGACCCTTCAACAAAGTTCCTTGTACTGAATTGGAATGAAAACCTGAAACGCCAGGAAAAAAGTCTCAATATGGAGCGGATGACGACTGGCGTATACTACAAATTTTTTGAGGAAAAGGTAAACAATCTATCTGAAACAAGTGATGAAGAGAAAAACCTGAAGAACGAAAGAATCAAATGGGTCGCATTCAACCAACAGTTTTTTTCGAGCACCATCATCGCTGACGACTATTTTAGTGAGCCTAAGCTGAGGGTTGCTACCCTGCCCGGCGGCAATCAATATCTGAAGACGATGGCTGCAGAAATAGGAATTCCTTTTGCTCCCAAAGAGAACAAGGAAGTTGCCATGTCTATGTATTTTGGCCCGAATCAATATTATGGGTTAAAAAAATATAACCAGGATCTTGAAAAACTTATTCCGTTGGGATGGGGCTTTTTCCTTATGGCTTGGATCAACATTTATGCGGTGATCCCGGTATTTACCTTCTTTGGAAATTTTGGCTGGAATTATGGGATCATTATTCTGATCCTGACCATTCTGCTGAAAATATTACTGTTCCCAATTGCCTTCAAGACCTACAAATCATCTGCAAAAATGAAGGTCCTCAAACCGGAAATTGATGAATTAAGTAAAAAATATCCGAAAAAGGAAGATGCCATGAAAAAGCAGTCGGCCACCATGGAGTTATATAAAAAGGCCGGAGTGAACCCCATGGCAGGCTGTATTCCCCTGCTGCTGCAAATGCCCATCCTGATTGCCATGTTCCGCTTCTTTCCCTCCTCCATCGAACTGCGCCAACAAGGTTTTCTTTGGGCAACGGACCTCTCGTCATACGATTCAATCTGGACCTTCCCGAATGGATTTACCATTCCCTATTATGGCGACCATGTGAGCTTGTTTGCCCTGCTGATGACCATCTCAAGCGTGCTTTATACCAAAGTTAATGAGCAGATGATGGGTTCGCAGCAAACTCAAATGCCTGGGATGAAGACCATGATGTACCTTATGCCGGTCATGTTCCTTTTCTGGTTCAATGACTATTCCTCAGGATTAAGTTATTATTATCTGCTGGCCAACCTGCTTACGTTCGCCCAGATATACATCATCAAGGCTACCCTTGATGAGAAAAAACTCCACGCACAAATCGAAGCCAATAAGAAAAAGACGGTGAAGAAATCCGGATTTCAGAAACGACTGGAAGATATGGCCAAGAAACGCGGATATGCTGGTAAGAAATAATTTGTCATCGGTCATTGGTCATTGGTCATTGGTCATTGGTCATTCAGCCAGGTAACCTAAAAATTTAGATAGTCCCTTTTTCTTTTCTTCGTCAAACACATAGGAGATATTGTGCTCCAGGTAGGAGAGACAGTCGCCGCAACGGGGTAATTTATCACTGAAATATTCAATGCATTCACGCTTATGGTTGATGCCGTATGAAAGTGCGGATGTAAACTGCGAACTCTTTTCCTTAGATAATTTTTCACGGGAAATCCATACAGCAAAAACAAACGGCAACCCGGAAAATGTATTCCAGGCCGCTGCAAGATCATATACATAAGGAAATTTTGTCCGCATTTCAAAGGTTTTATCCCCGATGGCAACCAGTGATTCAATGTTATCGATCGAAGTGGCTTGTCCCGATTTCAGGTTCTCCCATTGCGGCTTAATCTTCCAGTAATTTTTTGCCAAAACTTTTACAAGTTCCACTGAAGTGCGTGAATCAAAATCAAGGGAAACGTGACTTATCTGTTCCATGGGAACTTTTGATAACAATAAAACAGTTTTCACCTCGCCAACAGCACCAATACAATAATCGGATATATAATGAAATGTTTTAATCTCGGGCAACGCCCCCACTGGAACCAGAGCTATGTCAACCAACCCGTCTTTCAACTTTTCAGCACATATTGACGGAACATCCAGCTCAAGGCTGAAATTTTGCAATAATCCGGATTCCTTAAGGCCAAAGACAAACGGAAAGGTATTCAGATAAGAGACGGCAGATATTTTTAGTAGCTCCATAAGTTTGGTTTGTTAAGCAAAAATAGATGATTTGGTGTTCCGCAGCCCTTTCACCACAAATTTCTTTAACTTTGTTGACCCTGTTTTAATCCTTTAATTGAAAAAAGTACTGGTATATTGCTTGCTGACGGTGATCCTGTTTAATTCAGCAGGGTGTTATCTGCTGTTTGAATTGCATAAATATCAGATTAAGAAGGAGATGAAAGCCATCATTCAGTCAAATCCTGCCAATTTTACCATCCTAAAGATAGATGATGTTGAAAATGACAAGGAATTTCGCTGGGTTCATAAAAAGGAGTTTCGGTATAAAGGATCGATGTATGACATTGTCCGCATGAAGAAAAACGGGAATACTACGGTATTTATTTGTATTCATGATACCAGGGAATCAAAACTTTTTGCCGGATTACAACGGGAAACCGAGAATAAGCGACACGTTGCATTGTTGGACCAGGTCGTCTTGTTTTTTTCCCCTTATCCTGTTTTTCAAATCACCACAGCTCAGATGGCAGAATTGATATTCCCGGTCATCCATGTAGCTTTGACCACCCCGTTGCTCATTCCCTGGTACCCTCCACCCAAATTTTCCTAGCCATTTTTCTTTCCTTACGTATACTTTTCACGGACGAAGCGTTCGCAGATGTCTGTGCATTCATTTATTTTTAAACTCAATGGATATGAGATTAACTACAATATTATTTCTATTACTCACTTTTTTTGCCATGAAGGGGCATAGCCAGCAGGTGAAAGTTCTTGATAAATCTGACCTTCAGCCTATCGTACAGGTCAGTGTTTCAAATCCTGGTAAAACCCTTATGGTTATTACAAATATCGATGGTGTTGCTGACCTTTCCGGCTTTTCCGCGTCCGATTCATTGTATTTTACCCATGTCGCATTCCAGCCCTTCAGGGTGTTGAAATCCGGAATTCCTACTTCAGGGAATATCTATTTGACGGACAATGTGATAAAGCTCGATGAATTTGTAATTACCGGCAACAGGACGGAGGAAAAACGGTCGGACCTGCCCTATAAGATCGAAGTAATCCAGGCCAAGGATATCGTGTTTAAAAACCCGCAAAATTCAGCAATTATGCTGGAACAAACCGGACAGGTTTTCGTTCAAACCAGCCAGATGGGAGGAGGTAGTGCAGTACTTCGTGGCTTCGAAGCCAACAAGGTTTTAATGGTGGTTGATGGTATCCGCATGAACAACGCGATCTATCGCGCTGGTCACCTCCAGAGTGCCATCACTATTGATCCATTCGGACTGGCCTCAACAGAAATCCTTTATGGACCCGGTTCAACCATTTATGGCAGTGACGCCATGGGGGGCGTGATTAATTTCATCACCAAAGATCCGACTCTTTCAGCGACCGGAAGAACTGACGTTCATGGCAGTATTCTCGGAAGATTTTCTTCTGCAAATAGCGAAAAGACAGGTGGTATCAACCTGAACCTGGGATGGAAAAAACTGGCTTTGCTCCTGAATTTTTCCTACAGCGATTTTGGTGACTTACGCGAAGGAAAAGTGAGCAATCCGGCCTATGGCACCTTTGGCGAACGCCTGCTTTATGCAGACCGTATTGACAATAAAGATGTTACTGTTAAAAATGACAAGCCATGGATCCAGAAAGGATCAGCCTATTCACAGTATAATTTCCTGGGAAAGGTGCTTTTTCAACCCAGTATGTACAGCAAGTACATCCTGAATGTTCAATATTCAAATTCTGGCGATATCCCGCGTTACGACCGCCTTACTGAAATGTCGAATGACAGCACCATGAAATTTGCAGAGTGGTATTATGGTCCTCAGACCCGTTTCCTGGCATCGCTGAAAGCTGAATATAACCTCAATGGGGTGATTTTCGATCATGCCTCCTTTATCGTTGGATATCAGAATGTTGCAGAAGATCGTATCAATCGCCGTTTTGGCAAGAATACAAAAGCATATAACCTCGAATCAATTGGTGTGTTTTCTGTGAATGCCGATTTTGATAAAAAGATCGCATCACGGGACAATCTCCATTACGGAATCGAACTTCAGTACAATAATGTTGATTCCAGGGCTCACAACGAAAATATCAATACTGGTGTTTCCACGGATGATCTTGCTACGCGCTATCCCGACCAGAAAGGCACCATGATGTACCTGTCGGCCTATCTGTCAAATACCTGGAAAATCAGCGATGTTCTTGCCTTCTCACAGGGCCTTCGTTTCAATTATGTGACCCTGAATGCGGCCTATTCCGATACCATGGTTAAAATCATGAAGATTCCGTTCAATCCGACTATTTCGCAGAAGAACACGGCCGTGAACGGATATCTGGGTCTTATGGTCACCCCTGGCCATGACTGGAAATTTTCGCTGGTCGGTTCCACAGGGTTCAGAGCGCCCAATATTGACGACCTGACAAAACTGAATGTGGTTGCGGGAGAGACCATCGTGGTTCCCAATCCCGATCTGAAACCGGAATATTCCTATAATGTTGAGCTCTCTGTGGCAAAGACCATCCAGGGAAAAGTTCGGATCGAGGCAACGGGATTTTACAACTGGCTTAGAGATGCCATGGTGATCCGGCCTTTTGCCTACAACGGGCAGGATTCAATCACAATGAACAATGAAAAATACCAAACCCTTGCCCCACTGAACGCGGGCAATGCATATGTATGCGGACTCCAGGGAAGCATCCTTGCACAGGTGACACGTTCCTTTTCGATCCTGAGTAACCTTACCTATACGTATGGGTATATTGAATCGGACGGGCTGCCGCTGGATCATATACCTCCGGTTTTCGGTATGACCTCTTTCCGTTTGGAGTTGAAAAGGTTCAAGGGCGATTTTTATGTGATGTATAATGGATGGAAGCGCATAAGCCAGTACAACCCGGGCAGCGAAGACAATAAAATTTATTCGCTTCCCGACCCGAATAATCCGGGTAGCTACCTGGGTATGCCTGCCTGGTATACGTTGAATCTGAAATTAAGCTACCAGATAGTGAAATATGTGAATATTGAGCTTGGGATGGAAAATATTCTGGACGAGAACTACCGGAAATTTGCATCAGGCATCAGCAGTCCCGGGCGCAACATCATTGTTTCGCTTCGTGCCAATCTCTAGCAATTGCTTGTGAATTGCAAGAACCTGTGGTATGACCAGTTCTGAGCCATCATTGCGGATCACAAAATCGGCTAATCCCGATTTTTCACCATCATCAAGTTGAAACTGCATCCTTCGCATAACCGAATGGCTGTCGATTTTGTCTCTTTTTACGACACGGTCGATGGCCATTTCCTTTGGACATGCAACGTGAATGATGTAATCATACTCCTTGCTGAAGCCGCTTTCAAAAATGATGGCCGCCTCCTGGATCACATAGGGTGTCCCTTTCTGTAGCATAGCCCAATTGCGAAAATCCTGTTTGATCCGGGGATGAAGGATCGAATTCAGTAAAAGCAGGGCCTTTTCATCGGTAAACACAATGGAGGCCAGCGACCTCCGGTTAATTTCATGATCGTTGGTAAGGATGCCGTATCCGAAATGTTTTATGATTTCATTTTTCACTCCGGGAGCATCGAGGAACTTTTTTGATACATCGTCTGCGACATATACCGGTATTCCCAGCGAAGAGAATATCCCGGATATCACACTTTTTCCACTTCCGATGTTTCCGGTAAGGCCGATTTTCAGCATGTTAGTGCTTGTTGAGTACGGATTTCGGGTTGATATGATTCATCATGGTATCAGACAGGTGCATGACGGTATCTTTACCTCCCACCTGTATCCTGATAAAATTTGAAGATGTGTGGGAGGGAAGTCGCTTAATAGACTTTTTCCCGAATTCAAAGAAGAGGGTATCCGGTGAAACGAAATAGACATCACTCGGAAAATTTGTTTGCGTGATAATCTCTTTCCCAAGGCGGTTTGTTAATAAATATCCGAGGATATGCTCACCGGAATACTTCAATCGCACATTGCGAAGGCTTACATCAAACTGACGGTCTTGCTTAAGGAGAAACTGTTCTGAAAAAAACTCAAAACCCTGCAGTTTGATCCTGAAATTCAGCGTTGAATCAGAAAAACCATCCAGCTTTAAATTTCCGGGTATCTGTGTGTAATTCAATCGATATTCAATGGCATAGTAATAATCCTTCGAGAGCCTGACAAGCGCCCAAATCAACACAGAAAGAACCAGGCATACAATGAAAATGGAGAGTTGATTTCTGAATTTTTCACTGCGGCGTTGCCGGGCGTTTCCGATGAATTCAAGGAAATCGGATTTCATCGGCTCAAGGATTAAAACCTGTTATTTCGCTTCGATCGTCTGGGTGTTATCCATGGCGACGGCTGTTTTTTCAACACGTAACCTGACACTATTTTCAACTTCGATCGTTACAGTTGTCTCCTGTATTTCAACAATCCGGCCATGGATGCCACCAATGGTGATGATTTTCTGGCCTTTCTGCAAGCTTTCCTTAAATTTTTTCTGATCTTTTGACCGCTTCATCTGTGGGCGGATAAAGAAAAAATAGAAAACAACGATAATCAGTACCAGCGGTAAAAATGACATCCAGCCACTTTGCTGTCCGCCCTGGCCCTGAGGAGTCATCAATAGGATATTCAAAAGGTTTGTCATAAAATTGCGATTTTAGATTTACGAATTACGAATTACGATTTTTTTCACCATTTCACCCATTACTTTTCTGTTGCAGGATTCACCACCTGGGCCTTGATCCGTAGTACAGTGCTATTGGGTTGGGTGTTTGAAACAACGACAATGTTTTTATTTTGGAATCCACGCCTCCCGTTGCTGTTAAATGCTACTTTCACGACTCCTGATTCACCTGGGCGAATAGGTATTTTAGGGTAGGATGGGACAGTGCAGCCGCAGGAGGTGGAAACCTCTGCAAGAATAAGATCAGATTTTCCCGTGTTTTTGAAGGTGAAATTATAGGATACCGTTTCCCCTTCAAGGATTCGTCCGAAATCATGTTCCGTTTCCCCGAACTGAATTATCGGGAGAGAACCCTGGTTGGCATTGCCACTCGCCGAATTGGGATTGCTCACCACATCAGTCGAAAGCGTTGCCTGATTGTTTTGACCGCCCTGATTACAAGCTGAAAGCATGATGATTGCTGCCAGCAGAACCAATACAGAAAGTTTTTTTTGATACATAATCTGACGCATTGTAGTCAAGTGCAAAGTTATGAAAAATTTTCATAATTTTACGGCTATGCGTATCTACCTTATAGGTTATATGGCTTCAGGAAAATCGAACTTTGGACGATTGCTTGCTGAACACTTGGGCTTTGTTTTTCTTGACCTGGATTGCCTGTTCGAACAGCGTTTCCGTATCAGCGTGATTGATTTTTTTACAAAATATGATGAAGCCGGTTTCAGAAAAATTGAACAATCACTCCTTCACGAAACACGTAATCATGATGATGTGGTGATCGCCACCGGCGGAGGTACACCCTGTTTCTTTGACAACATGCAGTTTATCAGGGAATCAGGAATTTCTGTTTACCTGCAATGGGAGATTTCGGCCCTTATTGACCGTTTAAGGAATGTAAAGCTGAAAAGGCCTTTGCTCCAGGGTATTCCCGCGGCAGAACTTGAAGAGCGGGTCAGTATGCAGATTGACCAGCGAAAATCCTATTACGAACTGGCAGATATTACGGTCGATGGAGCAAACCTGAATTTGGAGAAGATCATTGGGTTGATTCGCAACAGATCAGAATGGCCATGATCCATGAAATTCAGCAAGCCTGCAAGATCAGTTATTTAATCCCGGAGTTTTAATAAGGCTACATTTTCAACATGCTGCGTGTGCGGGAACATGTCGATCGGCTGACATTTTTCCATGGTATATAATTCGCTCATCAGGGCGAGATCCCTGGCTTGGGTAGCCGGGTTACAACTGACATAAATGACCTTTCCTGGTTTTGTTTCCAGGATGGTACGGACGACTTTTTCATGCATCCCGTTTCGCGGCGGGTCAGTGATAATGACATCAGGCCTGCCTCGGGATGCGAGAAATTCAGGAGTCAGAATTTTTTCGGCCTCCCCGGCAAAAAACTCCGTGTTTGTGATCCCGTTGATCTGGGCGTTTACTTCGGCATCCGCGATGGCTGCCTGTACTGATTCAATTCCGGTGACCTGCCTCACATAGGGTGCAATATAATTTGCAATGGTTCCGGTCCCTGTATAAAGATCGTACACATGTTCACCTCCGGTAAATTCAGCGAATCCGGCGGCCGTCTTGTAAAGATGTACGGCCTGAAAAGAGTTTGTTTGAAAAAACGAGGCGGGACCTATCCTGAATTCAATTTCCTTGCCGCCCTCACGGAATGGAGCCATTTTCTCGGTAATATAGGGATCCCCGCTGAACAGGTTGAAATCCAGGTCATAAATGGTATCGTTCTTTTTCGCATTGATGACATAGAAAAGGCTGGTAATTTCAGGAAACTGCTGAGCGAGATGATGCAGCATCAGTGGAATGGCCGGATCTTCGTGTTGAAAAACCATGATAACCATAAAACCACCTGCTTCGGTATTGCGGATGATCAGATTGCGCAATAAACCCTGCCAGGTTCTGACATCATAAAAACTAAGATGATGCTCAAAGGCAAATTTCCGCGCCGCCATGCGAATGGCGTTCGAGGGATCTTTTTGGTGAAAACATTCTTGTATATCCACCACTTTATCGAAAAATTGAGGGATATGGAACCCCAGCGCATCTGTGTTTATCTCGCTGGTTTCAACCAGGCGGTCTTCATGTGTCAGCCAACGATGGTTGGAAAAGGTGTAATCAAGTTTGTTGCGGTAGTACCTCGTTTTTGGTGATGGAAGAATGGGCAGGATGGTTGGATTTTCCAGTTTTCCAATCCGGGTAAAACCATCGAACACCTGTTTTTGTTTGTAAAAAAGCTGCTCCTCATATTTCATGTTTTGCCAGCGGCATCCACCGCAAATACCGAAATGGGAGCAATGCGGCTCTATCCTCTTTTCCGAATGGTGGTGAACGGCCACCGCCTTTCCTTCAAGATGTTTTTTCTTCTTTCTGGTCAATTGAACATCCACAACGTCGCCCGGGACAACAAATGGTACAAAGATGATTTGGTCATTGATCTTTCCAACAGCCATGCCTTCGGAACCGGCATCGATGATCTGGACTCTTTCGAACATAGTTGGCTGCGGATGCTTCATAAGTAATTATGCGTTAATGAATTTCAGTCTTTCTTAATTCTTTCCTGGAAGTGCTGCGAATCGCCCCATTCTCCATAGGCAATGGTATCTCCGGCCATGTGGATGCGTGTTTCGAGACAACTTTTACATTCCTCCGCATCTTCGTCGACGCAGGGCTTATTCTCATACAGGAGATAATCCTGCCGGTATTTTACCGGTGTAAGGTTGGGCATAATGACATTGGCCCCAACCATCAGGGCTTTTTCACGCCCCTGCGGATCAATGGCCTGCATCGCTGTCGTTGCAGCAATATTTATATTTTTCATCAGAATCCGTAAGATGGCGACCATTTTTAAGGATAGATCAAACCGCTCCGTAAGAGGTAAAAGGTCGTTTTTGTACTGGTATAAGGGCGTATCCACATGCTCGATAAAGGGTCCCATTCCAACCATGTCGACATCGAAGTCGCGAAAAAAAATCAGATCGTCGGCCAGGTCTGAAATTGTTTGAAATGGCAAGCCAATCATAACGCCCGTTCCAACCTGGTAATGAAGTTTGCGAAGTGTGTTCAATGATTCCAGCCTCCGTGAATGGTTGTGTGTTTTGTTGTTGGGATGCAGCTTCTTGTAGAGTTCAGGATTTGAAACCTCAATGCGCAGAAGGTACCGATGGGCTCCCGCCTCGAACCAGCGGAGATAGGTCTCCTCGCTTTGCTCGCCAAGCGAAAGCGTTACATGTATATTGCCTTCCGTTTGTTTTTTGATTCTTTTCAGCAACGATTCTACCTTCGACACGAAAGCCTGATTTGTCTGTTCCCCCGACTGAATTACGATGGAGGCATAATCATTCTTTTGAGCGAACATGACGGCCTCGAGCACCTCCGAATCGGTCATCCGGTAACGTACATACCGGTTGTTTCCTGCCCTGATCCCGCAATAATAACAATTTTTCTTGCAATCATTTGCGTATTCGATCAATCCCCTGAAATAGACCTTGTTCCCAACATAATCCTTTTTCATTTCCCTGGCTTTCCCGAATAAAGCCAATCGCTCTTTGTCTCTGGTGTTCAACAGATAAACAATGTCTTCTTTGGTTAAAATAGGATTTTTTAAAATTTTTTCAACACGGGTAGAAATCATGGATTTATATTAATACTTTAGCATGGTGCCAAAATAAATTGTTTTCATGGCAAAATTACTATATTTACAGGATATTTTCCTGCGTATTTTTCCGTGAATCCGACAATTTGCGTTGTTTAACACTGCTTTTATGAATGAAGTTATTAAAACGGTAATTATTGATGATGACAGAAGTGCCATCTTAATACTGCAGAGTTTGCTTTCAGGCAATTTCCCAAACATCGAAATTGTAGGAACGGCAAATAACGTGAGTGAAGCTGTTTTTCTCATTGATGCGGTTAAACCTGAGCTGGTATTCCTTGATATCAACATGCCCGATGGAAAAGGATTTGATGTAATTGAACGGGTTTCCTACAAGAATTTTCAAGTGATTTTTGTTACGGCCTTTGATAAATACGCCGTCAGGGCATTTGAATTTTCCGCGCTGCATTACCTGGTTAAGCCGGTTGATCTTGATATGCTTAAATCAGCGGTGGAACGCTATAAAGAGGTCAAGGTTGAGGACATTGACAGCCGCTTAAAGGTACTTCGCGACAGCCTTAAAAGCAAGAACGAAAAGATAATCATCCCTTCAACAGATGGTCTCAATATTGTCAGACTTAGTGAAATTATCCGCCTGGAAGCAAGCGATGTGTATACCCTGTTTTACATGACCACAGGGCAACGCTTTGTGGCCTCCAAACCACTGAATAATTACGAAAAAATCCTTGAAGACCTTCCATTTTCACGTGTACACAGCAAACACCTCATCAACCTGATGTTTGTCAAACGATATGTGAAGGGGAAGGGAGGATCGATCATCCTTGAGGACAACACCGAAGTTGAAGTTTCTGTCAGAAAAAAGGCCGATTTTCTTGAAAAATTAAAGGATTTTGCACGATTTGTTTAAACGTTGAAACGGATGTGCAGAATGTCCCCGTCGCCTACCACATAATTTTTTCCTTCTACCATTAGTTTTCCATGCTCCTTGCAGGCATGCTCTGTGCCAAAATGGATGAAATCATCGTATTTCATCACCTCTGCGCGTATAAATCCACGCTCAAGGTCACTGTGAATAACCCCGGCAGCCTGGGGGGCTGTCATCCCTTTTTTAATGGTCCATGCCCGAACCTCCTTGGGACCGGCCGTGAAAAAGCATTGTAAATCCAGCAGATGAAATGCAACACGAACAAGACGGTTTACGCCTGGTTCGGATAAACCTGCATCGGAAAGAAATAGTTTGCGATCTTCCTCGCTGTCAAGTTCTGCAATTTCAGATTCCATTTTTGCAGCAATGACAAGAACTTCTGCATCTTCACTCTTGACAGAATCGATAAACGCTGCAGCATAAGCATTCCCATGGATGGCCGATGCATCGTCAACATTGCAAACATACATGACAGGTTTGTCGCTCAGCAGGAACATGTCATCCAGAAACCGACGTTCATCCGCTGAAACGGGCGCTGTACGGGCCGACATAAATGACTCAAGATGCGTTTTTAGTTTCATGAGCACCTCAACGCCATGTTTTGCATCCTTATCACCCGTCTTGGCCATCTTTTCCATGCGAATCATCTTTTTTTCCACCGATTCCAGGTCCTTGATCTGGAGTTCAAGGTCGACGATTTCCTTGTCACGAACAGCATTTATGGAACCTTCAAGATGGGGCATCTGCGGGTCATCAAAACACCGGATTACATGGATCAGGGCATCTACATTCCGTATATCCGAAAGGAATTTATTCCCCTCTGTTTGACTTCCTCCTTTGGAAAGCCCAGGAATATCAACCATTTCAATGGTAGTTGGTACCACCTTTACCGATTTAATCAAATGATCGATCGCAAGGAGCCGGGCATCGGGAACATTCATGATCCCCAGGTTCGATTTGGTGCCTGCAAATGCAGCCTTATGCGTTTCCGCACGATTGTTCGATATACAATTGAATAAGGTGGTCTTTCCTGAACTGGCAAGACCGATAATTCCGCATTTTAATGGCATTGGGAGGTGTTTTGGACGGCAAAGGTAAGATAAAACGACGTATCAATCAAGCGGGAATCTCACCGAACTCGACTCCATGTAGTTGCCTTTTCCGGGATGTTCGGGATCGAAAACTGCATTCAGGTAAGCGGGATAGTCAGGTGAAGCAGGATATGCAATAAGTTCAAATTGCCGGAGTTTCAACGAGTCAAGCAGCAACGTCGGGAACATAAATGTCATCGCCTTTGGCAAAGTTGGTAATATTATGGATGTCAGTGTGTCTGGCCCAAAAACTGTCCAGACAAAGGCAAGATTTGCAGCATCCTGAAATTGCCATTCTGCAGAGGTGACTGTGAATGAACCTGATGTTGAAAACCTGACTTTGTGTAGGGAGGATTGTATGCCGGAAATGGCTGCATCGGTTTTAACGAAATTTTCAGGGATGGAGCCGTATTTTGAGAAGGTATAACTCTTTGCCGAATCCCAGTGTTCGATCAATTCCAGGTAGGTGTGGAAACTCACGAACGCAGATGGGGGATGACTGACAACGATTCTATCTCTGGCGGTGCCATCTCCCAAAACCACATCTGTGGCCACCGGCCGATCAATTGAAGAGGTGGAGTCGGGATATCCGGAAACCCTGGCAGAGAAGTCCTGCGCCATAACAGGCAGTGAAATCGTATGTGTTGTGGCAGCATACATGACGGACAGGTCGATTTCCAGGTTGGCGCCCGCAACCAAACCGCCTTCCCATTTGTACATGGGGCCTTGGGCCGTGTTTATCTTAACATACAAGGAGTCAGGTGATTTGTAAACAGGCTGATTGCCGGTAGTTGCAAAGGTCAGGTTTGCATAACCTGAACTTGCATAGAGGATCAGATCGCTATGCGGCGGAATATTTTTCAGACTGTAAGTGGCATCACCTTCTGACAGAAGGCGGTTTCCCCGGATGGTCCATTCACCAGGCATGACATGGGTGTAGGTATGAATGGTTACCATGAAATTATGCATGTCTGGTTCCCATTTTACGATCGAAACCTGGTAGGGTGGGGAGGCGATCTTCTCCGTATAAAGTAGAACGCTTTGATTTCCGGTAATGGCTGTATCGGCAAGCGGATTGCCCGATTTATCAGATATAAACACGATTGCGCCCAGCTTCGGATTGATGAAATCATTGGTAAAATTAATCGTCATAAGCAACTGCTTATCCGGAACAACCGGATCATCCTGCTTCTTCTTGCAGGAGGAGCTGGTCAGAATAAAGAGTACGGTAAGTATGGGTAACAGCAGGAGTTCAATATTTCTGGTTTGATTTCCCATCAGATTTACGACTCCTTTTGACGCGTAATGCATTGATATTTAATTTTATAATTTTCGATTGAATCTCAATTGAATAAGTTGAACTTAGAAATCATTATTTTATTGCAGTTACACTTTTTTACCGTTAATAACGTACCGCGTCTGCAGCCATTTGAGATACAACTTCATTTTCAAAGTTGTAGAGTTTCACCAGGGTTTGAGAAGATGCATCAACGCTCTGTGGTGTTATAACGACAAAATTCATTGTTGTTAGTTTTGGATTATTGTCAATCCAGGTTCCGGAATTCGCATAAATACATTTTTTGTTATCATAGCTTGTACCCGCATCAATCCTGGGTACGTGAGTATGACCAAATACAACAATTCTTTTATCTGAGGCAGGGTTCATGAAGTACTGCAAATTTGCCTGATGGTCGACTTCGGTATCTGACATTACTGAATCAATTGCATGGGCAGTTGGAATATGTACAGCTACTTTATTAAGCGTTTGCCTTGTTTCCCAATGATCCTGAATCCCATGGGAGAGAGCCACATCTATATATCCGCCGGGAGTTAACTGGAAAGGAACAAGGTCGTTAACTGAATAATTACCCGTAAAACCATTTACGTTGGTAACAATGATTTTCTCATCAAATCTGTTTTTTATAGGGAGACTGGCAATTGATGCATCCCACGTCTTCCAATATCGAAATAATAAATCCTGGCTTTCATCCCCCGAAGTATTTGGGGTAACAACGGGTAAGGTATCTCCTGGTGCCGGGTTCTTTTGTATTACACAGAGTGCAGCTATTCTTGTAAAAAAATAACCGGGAGGCATGATGGTCCCCGGGGCAATGTCCTGATTTGAAATCGGATCAGGTGCACAGAAAAAATTGTAGCGGTGGCCATGCTCAATGGCTATTTTAGGACAA